>WNGF01000014.1_pt1 | contig 224859 bp, 210 predicted proteins | sample 5400641 | NCBI WGS metagenome assembly WNGF01 (sample SAMN13153371, study PRJNA577476) | soil metagenome | isolation source: 80 cm soil or saprolite under grassland replicate 2 | place: USA:California | collected 2016-06-15 | reverse complement strand
TCGCCGACGACCTCCTCCATCTCGAAGAGATTGACGTCGACCCATCTCATGGGCGGCGTGGCTTGGGCACGGCACTAGTCAATGCAGTATGCGAGTGGGCGTCCGACTCGGGGTATGCCCTGTTGACCTTGACGACGTTCCGGGCCGTACCCTGGAACCTCCCCTTTTACGCGCGCATGGGGTTCGCAGAGATCCCTCGCGAAACCCTGCGTCCCGAGTTGGCCGCTGTGGTATCCGAGGAAGCGGATCGGGGCCTCGATCCTCATACGCGAGTGGTCATGGGGTATCGATGCGTACCGCCTGTCATTCGTGAACGGCAATCGTTACTCCATTCCTGATGATCATGTCTTATCGCTCCTTGGCATTTAGGCGTTGGCGAGCAGCGTAGGCCGCGACTTTGAGGCGGTTTCCACACAGTTGCATGCTGCACCAGCGGCGTGTTCCTTTCTTGCTGGTGTCATAGAAATGCAGAACGCACTGTCCACATTTTCGAACACGGTTCCGATCCGCTTCTGCGAACAGCTTCGCTGCGCTGTGTACCAATGGGGCAAACAGGTCTTCGGGCTGGCGCGTCTCGAACCATAGCTCCATCGAGGGACCCTTCCCGGTTGCCTCTAACTTGCCAAGCATGGGATGCGCCGCCATCAGTCGATTAAGCTCGTCCACGATGGTGCGATGGACATCGGCACCTCCTTCCCAGGCAAGAATCTCTTTTCTCAGTTTCTCCCTAAACTGTCGCATCACTTCCAGGGTTCGCCGTGCGGTGACTGATTCTCCCTGACGTTGAAGGTTCACCATCTCACGAGTGCTCAGCAGCCCAGCTGCCTTAAACCACCGCAAGAGCGCGCCGAAGTCCGAGAGCAACTCTATGGCGTCGCCGTTCTGAATCGGACGCGTGTTCAGGAAATCCAGAGCCAGGTGGTTGCCGACGAAGAGGAACCCGTCCCTCCAGTCGGAATCATGGATTGTCCTGCGCTGTTTCATGTTCCCGTCGCAAGTATAACACCGATAATGTATCTTTTTAGCGGTTAGTACATCTGATGGTAGGAAGGTGCAAAACGTTGCTGAGACGGCACCAGCATCAGGCTGCCAGACCAAATTCTCCGAGGAGACACACCATGACCAGGTATCAACATGCCATCGTCGACGGCTCCAAGATCTTTTATCGTGAAGCCGGCCCGAAAACTGCCCCAACCATTCTCTTGTTGCACGGCTTTCCGACTTCGTCGTACATGTTCCGCAACCTCATTCCCACCCTGGCCGATCGCTACCATCTGGTCGCACCCGACCTGCCGGGCTTTGGCTTCACCGACGCCCCAGACCGCAAACGCTTCCGGTACACATTCGAGAACCTGGCCAAGATCATCGTCAAGTTCACCGAAGCCATCGGTCTCGACCGCTACGCGATATACGTTTTCGATTACGGCGCTCCCGTGGGATTCCGACTCGCGCTAGCGCATCCGGAGCGCATAACCGCCATCATCTCGCAGAACGGCAATGCCTACGAGGAGGGCCTGAGCCAGGGTTGGAACCCGATCCAGAAGTATTGGAAGGAACCAACACCCCAAAATCGCTCTGCGCTGCGTGACTTCCTCACGCCGGATGCAACGAAGTCGCAGTACCTTTTTGGGGTTCAAGACGAGACGCTGGTGGCGCCGGAAGCCTACCAGCTTGATTCCGCGCTGCTAGCCCGTCCCGGCAACGATGAGATCCAGCTCGATCTATTCCTGGACTATGTCAGCAACGTCGCGCTCTACCCGAAGTTCCAGGAGTACTTTCGTACAAAACGGCCGCCACTGCTTGCGGTCTGGGGTAAGAACGACCCGTTCTTTCTGCCTCCCGGGGCTGAGGCCTTCAAGCGCGACAACCCGAACGCCGAAGTACAGTTCTACGACACCGGTCACTTCGCGCTGGAAACCCACTATGGGGAGATTGCCGACACCATTCGGGAATTCCTTAATCGCAAGCTAACACAGGCCAGCGCTGCGTGAGGACGAGCCACGAACCGGACCTGGTGGGACGTAGGCTCGACAAACGAAAGTCAACGCAGGGCCGCGGGTTAACGCGGCCCGCACCTTATTGGCACTACTTGAGGGAGAACGGCTGTGCAAGTCATTTCTGTAAATGTGGGGTTGCCGCGTGAAGTCATCTGGAACGGTGGTTTCATGGCACATGGTTTCGCCAAGCTGGCAAAGGGCGGTGGAGAGCGTCTCCGGTAGCTGGCGCTATTGCCTCGGTGCACAAGACGCGCTGGGACGCCGGCTCTAATACAGAGCGCGCCTGGGTCTGCTTTCGAGACCTATGCTGTCCTATATTTTTGGAGGACTTTTCTTACTGCCTCGGTTCCTTCGATCGTACTGGGAGCCTTCGCGCCCGCTTTGATCAGCGCCTCCACTGTAGAAGCGAAGTCTCCGTTTTCCTTATGCCAGCCGCTCTCCGAACCATGAGTGGCCCATCCCAGAGGTGTGGCCTTGAAATCGTTGTCGGTGTTTTCAAGCTCGGGTTGATGTTGCAAGATGAGTTGAACCATCTCCACGTTGCCGTGCCAGGCTGCCCAGTGAAGCGCGGTCGAGTGGTGCTGACTCACGGCATCGACAGGAAGACCAGCCTTGAGCATCAGGCGGACAGCGGCCAGGTCGTTATTGCGAGCGGCGTGTGCCAAATGGCGCCGGCCAGCGGGAGGTAGGCTGGCAACCAAAGCTGGGCTTTGGGCAAGCAGTGACTCTACCATTTTCTGGTCATGCAACCAGCAGGCGTTGAGCAGCTTCTCACCAGCAGGGCATCGCTCCATCAATAGCCGGAACACGCCCGAATGACCAAACGATTTCGCGACCTGACATGCTGAAACATACCATCCCAACTCCCATTGATAAATCGTGCCGCCTTTCTCGCCGCCAACCATGGGGAAATACTCATCGCTCACTCGCATACGGATCGATTCGAGGTCGGTGTCGAGATGTTTGCCGACAAGGTCGGCATCGCCGAGGGCAGCGGCCATCAGGATGTCTGTCTTGCAGCCGCGTCGAATCAAATAGCGGGCGATCTCGGGTCGGAAGTGCACCATGTATTGCGCAGGGGTAGACTCATGATCCACGTCGCGTGCGTCGATATCTGCGCCCTGATCGAGCAAGTACTCCGCGATTTCAATAGTGGATGCAAAGTGGAGCGGAGTTTGTCCGTCTCCGCCCTTGGCATGAACCAGCTCTGGATTTGCCGTGACTAGCTGCTTGAGTTTTTCGAGCATGCCAAGTCGAGCCGCGGCGTGAACGGTCAGCTCCGCGCCGCGCTTGATGGCGTAAGCCGCTAACTCGGGACTCGCACAATCGAGCAAACCAAATCCTCCTGCCCACCACCGGCTCTTCGCATTGATGTCGGCACCCGCCTCGAGAAGAACATCCAACATGGCGCGGCTTCGCACGTGAGTAATTGCTTGCGAGTCAAAGTCGGCCATGGGCTCGTTGACCATGGCCCTGAGTTGGGGATAGCGCTTGAGCAGCTGCCGCACCGTGGCCGCGTCATCTTCCCGAAACGCCTTTTTTGCGAGCTCAAGCGGGTCATCCGCTTTCTCCGCGAGTGACTCTACTCGCTCCTTCAGCTTCGACCAGCTGTCGAAACCGTAGTCGCGCGCAACCAGATGTTGTGCGTCGGAAAGCTTTGGCGGTACGTTCAACCGCAAGGCGGTGAACTTCTCGATAGCGTCGGGCCTTCCCTGATGGAAATCGCGCAGCAAGGCCTTCGCTTGCTTCTTCAAATGTTGGAGATTCGGGTGCAGGGGTAGTTCGGTTGGCATACGCCTCCTCCTTTGTCGCCCGGCGTCCGCTGTGACGGGCAGAAGAGAGGCTGATAGTGAAAATTCTCAGAAACTCAGGTGGGATAATCCCTTTCCGCGGACGGGGTGCGCCCTGTTTCGCGCAATTTGCAAAATAGCAATGGCGAAAGGCATTGTCAACTCCGAATCCGCACCTTGTCCGAATCCGCACCTCCGAATCCGCACCTGCCTCCTCTGTTGACACTGGACGAGTCGCGGGCAACCCGGAAGTTAGGTTCGAGAAGCCGACTTGTCGGGACAAATCCAGAAATAAAGCGCCTAAGCGACAGTTATTAGATTAGTTATGCTCCTTCGCCGCAGGGTCCAGAAGCACTCGTCCTCCTCTCTCGAGGGTTTCCCTTCTATTCCATCCTAACGTCACAAAGCAACTTGAGTAATGACCAGCTCGAAAGAAGAGGTGAGCCGAATCACTTTCTGCAAGGCGCAGTATCAGACTCCTCCGTGTGACGTTCACCGCAAAATGTCCCGGTACTGCGCCTGATTCTTTTGTCGAGCTAAATCGTGCGCGTCGAGCGAGTTAAGTGTGGGGAACAGCCCCACAATATAAACTTGCAACATCCTCGATAATGACTTTGCCCTGCATGGCCAGGTGTGAACTCCTGATCCTCCATCAATCGAATTCTCTTGCGCTCACCAGGCGAATCGGTTGAAAAACGAAAGGCGATAGGAAAGCTCCTGGAGCAGATCAAAGAAAACCAGCACTCCCACACTAATCAAAAGTCCGCCCGCGAACCGCTCGACCCAAACCAGGTGGCTGCGCCAGCGTTGGTAAAGCACACAAACTGGCTGGTTCCAAGCGCAACCAAGATAAACGGCACTGCAAGTCCAGCCGAGTAGACACTCAGCAAAGCGGTGCCCCGTGTCACCGTCGCCTGGGTGGAGGCCAGCATGAGCATGGCGACCAAGGCTGGCCCGGCGCATGGCGTCCAGCCGAATGCGAAGGCCAGTCCCAGCAGAAAGGAGCGCAGCCTCCCCTTTCCAATCGTGCCGCGAAAATGTCGGTCGCGATAAAGCGAGGGAATGCGAATCCATCCCAGCACTACAGCGCCAAAGAAAACGATCACTGCTCCGGCGATCCTATTAAGAACCTCGCGATGCGCGGAGAGAAAGCGTCCCGCCACGCCCGCTGATGCTCCGAATGCGACGAAGAGGAGCGAGAAGCCCAGAACGAACAGCAATGCATTTAGCAGGACGCGCCAGTGAAATCCAGCCTGGCGCTCGCGCAATTCTTCCACGCTCACGCCTGAGATCATGGCCACATAGCCCGGCGCTAGCGGCAATATGCACGGGGAAATGAAGGACAGCATCCCTGCGATAAAGGCAGTCGTAAATGTCAGGCCCATTTAGCGCCCCTTGAATCGGCTAGATTCGTTGCATTCGAGATCATTGGCCGATCTTCGCAAGCAGTTTGCGAACTTCCTCGGCAAAACGCGGGCCATCCAAGTATCGGGTTGACTCAAGGCCACCCAGTTGGTGCTCCCAATAGGCTGGTGTTGGAGCGGTATCTCCCCACCGAGCGTCGGCTCCGAAGGCGAGATAAACGTCCCAAGCCGGACTGCCATAGGGCACACCGAGGATCGCTCCGTACTTCTTTCCCGAATATGCTTCTGGGTCGCTGTAATGTGTGACGCGCGGCCCCGGCGGTATCAGGCTGGCATACTGGTGCGCGTGTCTCTGAAGCGTCGTCGGATCTTGCAGGTTCAGGAGTGGCACCCACACCACATAAAGCGCCAGTTTGTCGCTAGAAAACTTGCTCACTACGTTTTGTTGAATGACTGAGGCTCCGTGTCGACAAGGAGGGCACGTAGGGTCGCCAATGAAGAGCACCCGCACTTTGCCTGTATCGGAGTTGAACTGGTTCCTCAGCGCTGTTAATTGCTGGTCCAGTTCTGGATACCGCTTGTCCTGAGAAGCAACTGGAATTGAACCTGCAAGAAGCAATGTTGCGGCCACTGCGAACGGCGCTGCTCTCCAATGCCATCTCGACCGTCGAATTTGCATGTTTCTGTTCTCCTCTTCCGTTTTGTCTGTGCACATGATTTTGTCTTCTATTGCCGCGAAGTCGGCGGCACTAGGCCGTTGTCGCGGTAGTAAGTCACCAAATTCCCGAAGTGCTCGCTGCTGTGCGCGATTACATAAAGCCATCCCTCAAGATTCCCCAGATCAGGGTTGTCCTGGATTGCCTTTCGCACTGCTGCGAAGGACTCCTTTACCTTGGCTACGGTGTCTTGCTTGGATACGTAGGGCATGGTCATGGAAGTGGGCACCTTGCCAGCGGCGAACAATGCGTCTTTTTGATCCTTCGTTCTTAGATCGAAGCCCATCCTCCGGTTCACTCCTGCGACGTGCAGAAGGATCTCAGCCGCTGTGCGTACGTCCTCGCTCCCGTTGGGGCGGTAGGTGGTGTACAGGTCGTCCGGAAAATCTTCTGCGACCGTGACCATCTTGTCCTCGATATTCTTAATTCGTTCCAATACAGGTTCGGTCAACTGCGACGGGAGCCTAGAGGAGGCTGCGGCTTTCAAGTCCGGTGCAGGTGGAGGAGGTTTCTGGGCTCGGGCAAACACGTTTCCCATAGCGACGACGATCACCAGTAGCCCTCTCAGCAAATTTCGCTTACTCATGTTATCCCTCTCAAACTAAGAAACTCTCCAAGAGCCTCATTGAACCGAGGCTATCGAAAAGGGCAGAGCATCGTCTTGCACGAATGAAGCGTTTGGCTGGAATTAGCCTTAACGGGAGGAACGGTACTCCGAAGGGGTCAGACCGGTAAGACGTTTGAACGTTCGAGAAAAGTGACTCTGCTCGGAAAAGCCGAGAGAGAGAGCAATCTCCACCAGAGATGCATCCGAACCAGTGAGCTTCTGACAGGCCAATTCGATCCGAAGCCTGCGAACATAGTCCCCGACGGTGCAGTGGTAAGTTCGCCGGAATGCACGTGCAAGGGAGACCGGATGCACGTCGGCGAACTCGGCCACTTCGGCAAGACTGATTGACTCTTGGAATCGATCGTGCACAAAGTCCCTTGCTTTGCTCAGCCACTTGGCGTTCCCATTCTCAGAATGGGAACTTTGTCGCACCACGCCTGCCATTAGTTCCAGTGCCAGACCTTCTATTGCCAGTGGCGCAACATCATCCTCGGACCGAAATTCGCGGTACAGCCGCATTGCAAGCCACGGTAGCGGACCGTTATCAAATTGAGTCAATCCTCGGATGAATGCCAAATGCCCGTTCGCTCGCTTGAGCCAAGGGCGCGTCATCTCAATGCAAAAGAACCGTATGCCCGTATTGTGGATGCGATTGGAGTGCATCTCGCCGCTGGCCATAAGCGCCAACGTGCTCGGCTTGCGAACGATAATGTGTTTACCGCAGTTCTCTTCATAGTGTCCTTGTAATAGAAGGCAAAAATGGACTTCCTCATGCGAATGCGGCGGCACCCGCAGGCCGGGCGGATGTGTCGCTTCTGTCAAGCTCAGGCCTGATACCTCGCGGAGCCGAAGGAGATTGGCTCGGGAACAGCTTGAATCGACTCTGCCATCTGTGCGCGGTTTCGACATACGATCCAAGAAACGATCCAGCCCACTGTTTAGACGGCAATTTCGCTCGATTGTGAGCCGTCCAACCTCCTCATTCAAAAGCCGGCAAATTACAACATGTAGCTCACGTCCGATGCGTGCGTAGGATAGGCAAAGATTATGTGCCGGAGAGTTTCTACCGATACGTTCGCTCGCATTGCCAGTGTGAAGACGTTTATCAACTCGTCGGCTTCTGGTCCCAAGAGATGTGCACCCAGTATGCGATCAGTATTTTCGTCGATCAGCACTTTGAATCCCGAGCAATCCTCAGCGACTCTCCTCGATGAATACCAACTAGCCGTGTCTTCCTGGTGGACACGAAATCGCAATCCATGCTTCTTTGCGGAGTCTTCATTCATACCTACAGCCGCCAAAGGCGGTACAGTGAATGCGACTGTTGGAACCGGCACGTTCTCAACCTTCCGGTGATTTCCCTTCAATAGATTGGCGGCAACTATCCCACCACCGTAACCTGCCACAGGCGTGAGTTTTGGTAGTCCAGTATCCGCCGCATCACCTGCTCCATACACAGCAGCATTCGAAACGCTCTGAAGAAATTCATTGACCTTCATTCCTCGCTTGTCCGCCTGGACACCGGCGGCGGCGAGATTAAGATCGTCGAGATCTGCGACTCGGCCAGCTCCGTGCACCACCAAGTCGGCCTCGAACTCGCGCTGGCCCCGAGCTGTCGAAGCGCAAACCACAAAGTTTCCATCCTTGCGTTCGATTCGGGTCGCTGCGCTTTCAAGTTCAACCTTGATCCCAAGCTGACGTGTCTTATGCAGCAGGCGATCAACTAGATCGGGATCAAACTTCTCCAGTGGACGCTCTGAGCGGTGCAGAATCGTGACTTCGGCTCCAGCACGAGCGGAGAGGTGGGCAAACTCAAACGATATGTAACCGCCGCCAATGAATAATATTCGGCGCGGCAAGGAATCAAGTTCCAGAAATTGGTCGCTGGTATTCAGGTAGTCTTCGCCGGGAATGTCCAGCCGCTGCGGTTTGGCGCCTGTTGCGATCAAAACGTACCGGGCTTCCAGCACGTCTGATCCCACTTCGATCCTGCCTGGTTTCGTGAAGCGAGCTACTCCATGGAAAGTGGCAATCCCAGATTTTTGGAATGCCTGTTCCTGTTTCTGTGGTGCGGGATCGGTGAAAGTCCTCTTGAAAAGAATTGACTCTGCCCAGTCAATGTGCGCTGCCTCACTCTTCAGACCTTTCCCATTCATCCGCCTCACTGCGTCGATGAGGGCGCCGACTCCGACGAGTACCTTCTTTGGGTCGCATCCCCGCAGCTGGCAGGTCCCGCCGAACGTTCGTGAGTCAGTGATTGCGACCGACCAACCGGCTTTGCGGCATTTGAAAGCAGCAGCGGATGCCGCAGCCCCTGTTCCGATTACGATGAGGTCGAACTTTCGCAATTACTCACCTCACTTATTTCTGCTCTGATTCTGCCTTTGAGGGGAAGCCTGCATCAGTTGTGGCCTTCACGAGGGCTTTGGTGTCGGTCTTCCCGTCATCGAAGGTGACTCGCGCTTCCTTCTTCTCATACGACACCTCGACTTTGGATACTCCGTTGACTTTGTTTAAGGCCTTCTTGACCGTGATCGGACACACCGGGCAGGTCATTCCGGGTACGTCCAGGGTCACGGTTTTCGATGCTGCCCATGCCGGCGCAGCCAGAGCGACAAGGCACATTACCGCAACAACAGATTTCAGTTTGTTCATAGCAAATTCCCCTTCGTTCGTGAATCTAGTAAAAAAATCGAGCAACGTATGGATAAACAAGCGCTACGAGGACTAGAGTCGCGCAACTCCAGAACAGAAACTTGTAAATGCGACGCGCTCGCGGCAGGGCACAGACTTCTCCTAGGTTGCAAGGGTGTGCAGGACGGAATATCTGCCTTCCCGCGAAGAACAACGCCACAACCGCAGCGACGATGAAAAACGGGCGATACGGTTCAAGAACGGTCAGGTTTCCAATCCATGCGCCGCTAAACCCCAGAGAAATCAGAATCAAAGGCCCAAGGCAACACGTCGAGGCCAATATGGCCGCTAATCCTCCGGCAAACAACGCCGTTGAGCCACTTGTGCCCAATGAGTCTTTGCTGCCGGAGATCGGCGAACTCCGATTATTCGAGTCGGTTCCCGCAGTTGAAGCGTTCGGTTCGGTCGCGATGCTTGCTGGGGCATCTGTCATGCCTTCACTGATCGCGCGACGGAGCAGCTCGTGCGAGGGAGCGCCGCTGCGATGCGAACCATCCAGATAGGTTCGGCAGCTCAGTCCGAAAGCTTTAGCAGTACGCGCCCACGGCTCGATGTCCGCACCATTAATTCGGATGCTGGTAGACCCCACAAATGCCATTGCCTCAGCTTCTGCCTGCGTATGGACTTCAACCTGATGAATCTCGTCCTGGCGTCCCAACGCCTTCAGGGTTTCACGAACCATTTCAATCACAGGCAAATGGTTGGGACAACCCTCGAAATACAGCACCTCGATATTCATGCGTTACTGGTTCGCTCCTCTCCTTCGAGCACGGGGCAGCCGCACGTTCTCCCGCCCTGCTGTTTCAATGCTCGATTGCACTTTCGCAGATCGGCGTTGAGCTCGGTTTCAAGTTGCTGGAACTCTCGGATTCTCACAGTAACATCGGCTAATTTCGTTTTCAGGAACTGGCGTACAGCTGAGCATGCGTGTGTTCTGTCCGCGCGGACTCCCATCAACTCCTTGATCTCTTGCAGGGAAAAACCCAAACCCTGCATCCGCCGCACAAAGCGTAGGCGCTCGATGGCGTCGGGGGTGTAAAGGCGAAAGCGGCCTGCGCTGCGGGAGGCTGGTGGCAGGAGCTTGCGTCGCTCATAGAATCGAATGGCATCGATACTGAGAGCAGTGCGCCTTGCGAGTTCGCCAATCTGAAAAGTTGCTTGTACGCCGTTCTGAATGCTCGCCATGGACCTAGGATACACTCTGGAGTGCAGTCCAGAGTCAAGAGGATAAGAGGATAAGAGGGGGCGCTACCGAATCAGTGGCGCATCGCGACGTAAGGGTTTCCGCCACAATGCATTGCTTATGTTCCGTAAACGTAGCCTAGCGACTTTCGTCGCAAATATTTGAAAATTGGCGTCCCCGGCGGGATTTGAACCCGCGTCTGCGCCGTGAAAGGGCGCTGACCTATTGGATCACGTTGTAACTACAAGGCAGCGGTCGCTCTGCAATGCCCTGTAAGGAACCCGTGAGAACTCTAAGGAACAGGTTTATGTTGTACCGTCCTTGTACCGCGAGTTTTTGAACGCAACATTCTCAAAACCGGTGGATCTGGTCTTCCGAACGAGTGCGAGGGTAATTTTGCGCCACCAGCACCCAGCAGAGACTGGATCTCGTCGGGATCGATCTTTGTGCCAGAGGTTAAAGCCATGCGTGCGCGCAATTATAGACTGTGCAGGCTGATGCGGATGAATCGACACTGGGAGAACTGTCGGCAAACCCTCCCTAATCGGTAAGGTAAGGTTTGCCCGTCATCCAGGACTTAGCCGCCAGTGAATGGCAGCGCAGGTGACCTCTGCGAGAAGCCGACCAACCAAATGGATAGTTTCCTGACAGGCGACAAATCGAGAGTCACCATGCAGTTAGCCACTCCTCGTACATCCGGATTCGCCGCACGCAGTGATAGAAGCACGGCCTTTCCGAAAACTGGTATTCTGCTCGACTATGCGCACACGCGTTGTAGTGCTAGGTGCCGGCTTCGGAGGCCTTGAACTGACCACGATCCTTTCGGACGCCTTCGGCGATGCGATCGACATCGTGCTCATCGACAAGAACGATACGTTTGCATTCGGCTTCTCGAAATTGGACGTGAGGTTCGGACGCCGGAGGGGCTAGTGCTCTATTCGAGCGTGCAGTGACAGTAGAGAAACTGCTGGATCGTTCCGAACGGCGTCTGATGCAGTTCCTTACTGCTGTCCAACAAACGGAAATGCACACCAAACTCGCGCGTGCGGCCTGGCGCACATACGCCACGCGGTCGTTGGGTGCCGTAAGGAAGTGAAACACGGCACGGTCGTGCCACAAGTCGTAAGCAGACTGAGTGAGTTCTGCCTTTGTGATGTCGGCAACAAGCCAATGAACACGTTCCGAAGCTTTCCCCAGTCGTGTCTTATTGGCGTCTATTGCGGTTTGAGAAACATCCAGAACCGTTACATTCTCATGTCCGTGTGACAGCAGGTCATCAACTAATGTGGATTCCCCTCCGCCCACGTCAATGATTGCGGAATCTCTGGAAGCTACTCGCTCAATCAGCGAAAGCGAATTCTCAAGGTGTGGACGATACCAACTGACCGAATTCGGTGCCTTCTCACCGTAGATTTTTTCCCAATGCGTCCGTGAATCCATCGTCGGCTACTCCCATGGTCACGAGTGCCTTCACAGACGATTATGACACTCTGGGCCAGTAGAGGAGTACCATTTTGAATCATCCGGGAACGCTGAGGCCTTGTGTCTTTCTACAAAGAACGAATCTATCCTCACCTGGTGAGTGCGCTTGGGAATCCGAAGCCCATCGCTGAAATTCGGAAGCGGATCGTGCCGTTGGCGCAAGGGGATGTGCTTGAAATCGGCGTAGGGCCGGGCGTCAATTTCCCGCATTATGATTCAGCGCGAGTAAAAAAAGTCTATGCGCTGGAACCGAATCTGGGAATGTGGCGTCGCGCTGACAAACAACGTAGAAACACAAATCTTGAGGTTGAATTTCTCGATCTGCCTGGTGAACGCATTCCGTTAGCAGACATGAGCGTCGATACCGTTGTGAGCACTTTCACGCTGTGCACCATCCCCGGAGTGGTAGAGGCGATTCAAGGTTTGCGCAGGGTTCTGAAGCCGGGCGGCAAGTTCATCTTTTTTGAACATGGCCTCTCACCTGACACTGCCGTGCAATCGTGGCAGAGGCGGACTGAGCCGTTGTTCCAGTGGGCGTTTGAAGGTTGTCACGTGACGCGAAACATTCCGGCTCTTATCATCGAAGCCGGACTCAAGATTGAGCAGATGGACACGGGCTATCTGGCGCCGTTCCCGAAGTGCGGGTCGTATTGTTTTTGGGGAGTCGCAGGTCTCCCATAACACTCGCCTGTATGCTGCTTGGCAACACAGAACAAAGGCCCACTTCATCCGTACCCGCGACTACTTTGACATCGGTAGCTGATTACGCTGACCTCATCCCACACTTCCGGAGAATCAGAGTCATCGGGCACCACTTGGTGAACGCCGACTGAAACAGATTCAGCCCGACGAACGCTGTGAACAAGTACCAATAAGGAGAAACCCAATACCCGAGAGCAAGCGAGAGCAGCACAAATGCTCCCGCAATCATTCGCACTGCGCGTTCCACATCCATGGATGCACCTCCCGATTTGAGCCGAGCCATTGTAGACCTTGCTATGACGAGCGAACAAGGCTTAGAATCCGTCCCCCGACGAACTATGCTGGATAAAAGCAATGCAAGAAAAACGCATTTATCTTGACTTCAATGCCACGACTCCAATCGCGTCCGAAGTGGCAACCGCGATTGATCAGGTACTGACAGGACCGTTCGGCAATCCGTCGAGCGACCACTGGGCAGGGCTGCCGGCGCGACAGGCCGTCGAAAAGGCACGGACACAAGTCGCGGCATTGTTGCATTGCAACTCGGACGAGGTCATATTCACCAGCGGCGGAAGTGAATCGAATAATCACGCCTTGAAGGGTGTTTTCTTCGCCCAGGGCGGGCGTGGCGGCCACATAATCACCACTCAAGTCGAGCACCCGGCGGTGCTAAACCCATGCCGTTTTCTTGAGCGGCTCGGAGCGTCGGTGACCTACCTCCCGGTTGATCGCTTCGGCCGAGTCGATCCCGACGATGTCCGGGATGCACTGACGCCTAGCACCATCCTTATTTCGGTGATGCACGCAAACAATGAGGTAGGGACATTGCTACCCCTCTCGGAGATTGCTCGCATTGCGCGTGAACGCGGCATCCTCTGCCACACCGACGCCGCGCAGTCGGCCGGCAAGATCCCTGTGGGCGTTGATGAGCTTGGCGTGGATCTGTTATCGCTGGCAGGCCACAAGCTCTATGCGCCGAAGGGTATTGGCGCTCTTTATGTTCGGAAAGGCGTTTGTCTGGAGCCGCTGATCCACGGAGCCAGTCACGAATCAGGCCGCCGCGCCGGAACCGAAAACATCCTGCTCGATGTTGCTCTGGGCGCGGCCTGTGAACTGGCACAATCCTGGCTTGCGCTGGAATCGATACGCCAACTGCGCGATCTCTTCTGGGAGCTGCTGCAGACCCGGTTCGGTACAGGAGTGGTTCTGAATGGCCATCCGACGGAGAGACTGCCCAACACACTGAACGTCAGTTTTGTGGGAAAGATTGGTTCAACAATTTTAAGTGCCTTGGAAGGCGTGGCCGCTTCCACGGGCTCCGCCTGCCACTCCGGCTCGGTAGAGCTTTCGCCGGTATTAAAGGCTATGAAGGTTCCCCCGGAAATCGGAATGGGCGCCATTCGCTTCAGTCTTGGTCGGACAACGACGCGCGAAGAAATTGAACAAGTCGTTTCGCGCCTTTGAGACGTTCCGACCATTGTCATTCCCCTAGTGAAATACGGCGGATCTTCTGGCCACGCCTGGTGGAGCCCTGCCTGTTGAGTTGGCGATAGCGACAAATGATCAGCGCAGTTCTGACTGGATGGTCGGCAAACAGGAAGTAATTCGCTTACTTCCTGTTTGCCCGCTATCCGCCCAGAATCGATGCCGAGTGGGGATGATCCCCAACACTTCCGGATTCATTGAGCAGAGAGGCCAGCTCCAAAATCGAGCTGGCCTTGAGCTGGTCGTCTGGGGGAGGACTTCTAGCGTGCAACCAGTCCGCTAGCCGACGACGGACTGCCCGTCACCTGCGTCAATGGAGTTAGTGAACCACCAGACCCAAGCGAGAAACCCTGGATGTTGTTAGTACCCGGGGTCAGAACGTACAGGAATCGCCCGTCATTGCTAAACGCCGCATCCAGTGGGATACTGCCCTGGCCCGTGGAGGCGGTTACTCCGCTGGCATTAAGCAGTTGCAGTCCGCCGTTAAATCCGACCTTGTAACCGGAGACACTCCCGCTTCCGGTATTCGTCGTATAGGCGAAGCGACCGTCATTGGTGAGCACCACCCAGCATGGAGCTGATTGGTTGTCATTCGCCACGCCCGTAATTGTTTGCAGACTGTTGCCGGCAACAACGTACGAAGAGACTGCACCCGCGTTTGCCGCCCCGCCAAAGGCGTCGGAGACGAACACCTGATTACGCTTGCCAAAAGCGAAGCCGAACGGCGTCTTGCCCACGGAGGGTGTCACGGTTGGACCGCTGGCAACCCCATTTGCGTCGACGGAAAAGACGTCAAGGTTGTTGGCGTTCTTCTCGGTGACCAACAATACATCACCATCTGTGTCGAACCCGATTTGGGCGGGGCCAACAGCGGCGCCACTGAGAGCCAGGCCGCTGACTATGGGCGTGAGGTGGCCATCATGGCTCACCGAGAAGCCGGCAATAGTGTCGGTGCTGCCCGCCGCTCCACCGTTGTTGAGGACATACAGAATGCCGCGGTTTACGGTTAGGCTGATTGGGAAAACACCACCGGAAGGATCGGCTTCAATCCACTGAAGGCTGTTCTCTTTAATCCGGAATACGGAGATGCTGTTGCTCGCAGGGTTCACCGCAAATAAGAAGCGGTTGCCTTCATCTATTGCCAGAGCGCCCTGATTGCCCAGGCCTTTGCCACTGCCAAGGCCGCCAGTTGGGAACATGCCTGCCGGCGAGAGCTGGCCGTTTGCGGCGCGACTGAAGGCCAGGACCGCATTTCCGCTACTTGCGTTGCTGAGAGTGTAGACTGCTCCCGGCGCTGCATGCGCCGTAAGGCTGCTAAGTGTTACCGCCATTCCTACCAACAAACCAAACCCCAGTTTGAGTTTCATTGCCGTCCTTCCTTTGAATGATTTGCTATGCTCACAGGGATAGTCGAGCAGCCTTCGCCTGCGAATACGTGGAAGCTGCCTTGCACACAAGCTGTGAGCTGCTTCTGATGGATATGTCGCTCTCGAACCAGGAATCCCCCCTCGCATTTTTGAAACCGATGCGCAGGAGTGCATGTCGACCGCAGAACATACGACACCGGCGACTGTTGCTCCTTTGGCTGCTTTTGCTGGGCGGTATGCGAAACGCGTTCGCTCAGAACGAGTTCTATGGAGGACTGCAGGTCGGAGTTTCTACTTTGTCGGGCGACGCCACCTCGACTCTTACCGCCGGCGCGGCAGATTTCTCGTCATACAATCCGCAGAACGGAATCGCGTTGAACGCAATCTTCGGGAAGAACATTTCGGAATATGTCAGCCTGCAGGCGGATTACATTTACAACCGCAACCAGCTCACCCTGGCCTCCGGAGCGTTCTCGAACGGAACGCTCAACAGCTATCAGGAAGTGCGAAGCAGTTCACAGCAGAGCGTCATCGGAGAAGTGCTGGTTTATTTTCGCCAGCGGCAGAGCCGGTTGAGACCATATCTATCTGTTGGCACCGGTGTCGTGCATTTCTCCAGCTTCCAACAAAGAGTGGACTTGGTCGCTGGATCACCGTCACTTCCCTCACAGCGTTTTTCCTCGAACCTAATTGCACTTCATGTGCCGGTGGGAATGGACGTGAAACTGCGTGGGGGCTGGATGTTTCGGTATTCGTTCAGCGAGACTCTGACAAAGAATCCCATCAGTGATCACCTCTCGCCGCCAGGACCGCACAGCTTAAAAAATTTTCAGAATCTGTTCGGAATTATCAAACGATTCTAGGTCTGGCCTTCACGTTTTTTTCAATTGGACGTAAGGACAGCCCTGCCAATAGATCGGCGGCTGTTCAAGGTGCTCGGCCAGGACACGTGCATGGCAGACCCGGCAAATATTAAGAGATTCGATGCCCTCGCCCGCACTTGCAACCCGGACCAGTTCCTCAAAAACGCAGAGCGTGCTGCCTCCGGCTTTGACTTCGGTGAGTCCCATGAGTGGGCCAGTCTCAGCCTGAAGGAGCATCAGCGCCGAGTAGATCTTCGCTTTCAGGCACGAGGGCGCGGTCTTCGTCTCTTCCGGCTCAACAGTCTCGGCAATCCGTTCTATCAACTCGTCATCCGGGAAGTTTCTAGCCATGGTTCCACCTCTCTCGGAATTCAGCGCGGGCGCGCGACAGCAGACGCTCGATCGCCTTCTCTGTCTTTCCGGTCTTTGCTGCCATATCGCGCGCCGACGCTTTTTCCCAGTAACGCCAGATCAGCGCCAGTCGGTATTGTTCGGGAAGGCTGGACATTACTCGCCAGGTGTTTTTGCGAACTTGTTCCTGTTCCAGCAAACCTTCGAAATCAGGAAAGGACGCCAAAACCTCGGAATCGCCGTCCAAGTCGTCAAGAGCTCCTGGAGCGCGTAATCGCGCACGATAATGGTCTTCTACCTTGTGCCGCGCAATCCCCATTAGCCATGCCTGAAGTGGGCTGGTGCCGCGGTATTGCTCCAGATTCTCCCACGCCGCAAGGAACACCTCCTGCACAAGGTCATCTACTAGATCACATCGCGGAACCAGGCGCGAATGCACGTATGCGTAGATTCCATCGGCGAAGCGGCTCACGAATTCGGCGGTTGCCTTGCGGTCTTTACGGAGGACAGCCGCAGCCAGCCTGGCATCCTTCTCTTCCGCCGGGCTGCCCTCTAGTTGGATCTCGGGCTGCTGGTTCCCCGCCGCGCTCAAACCTTTGACCTCTTACCACTGTAGTCGGGATTCTAACGTCTCTCCCCCTCGTGGAATCTGGTTGATCCGATATATGGAGGATCTACCTTGAGGGTGGTTGTGACCCATCCAGCAAACGAGCAACAGTCGGCGGGTCTGCCGTGGGCAGGTTGCAGACATAGTTCTCACAGATGTAGGCGGTCGCGCGGCCCTGCTTTCGTCTCACGGTCGCTAATGAAGGCACCCAATGTGCTAGCTGCCTCTGTCCTACAGCGCCATCAGCCAGCAGCAGAACCCGATTGGGGATATAACGCTGCCACACCAGCCGCAACAAGGTGCGCGTGTCCTCCGCACCCGGCACACCGGCAAGGCGCATCGCGACGTAAGGGTTTCCGCCACAATGCATTGCTTATGTTCCGTAAACGTAGCCTAGCGACTTTCGTCGCAAATATTTGAAAATTGGCGTCCCCGGCGGGATTTGAACCCGCGTCTGCGCCGTGAAAGGGCGAGGTCCTGTTGGATCACGTAGTAATTACAAGGTAGCGGTCGCTCTGCAACGCCCTGTAAAGAACCGGTAAGAACGCTAAGGAACAGGTTTATGTTGTACCGTCGTTGTACCGCGAGTTTTTGAACCGGAATTCTTGAAAAACAGAATTCTTGAACAATTGGGAGATCTAATGAGCTTGGGAACGAAGAATAAGGATGATGATTTCGAGCCAGGCTGGCAAAATGAGAAAGACTGGCTCTGCACCGTCGAATTCTTGCCCACCGATGATCCAGAGGCTCTGCTTTTTGCCGCCGACATCATCGGGTACCTGGTCGGCTATGCAAATCTCACGAACACGCGCTCGCTGGCACTCCTCGGCGATCCGGACGCCAGCGCTTACGAGCTTCTCTTCTCCTTTTCGTCTCCTGAGGAGAAAAACAAGTTCCTAGATTTGGTCCGTTCAAATGAGGATATGGGGAACGACTACATTGCAGATGAGTTTACGTCGCCCACAACTGAAGAGATTAGGCATGCTCGTCCACTCGCAACGGTCATACCCCAGGATGCACTGACCCATGCCATGGTGATTGCAGCGACTCTGTGCGCGGCTACAGAAGATGATCGAGCTGTGTCGTAAAGGCGAGCGCTATTTCGGGGGGAACAACGGGATTTCCAAACCCTGTTCCAGCTTGGCTCGGACTCCGTCCACGGATCGCCCCGTCGCCAAAAGGAAATAATTGTAGACATATTGTAAACGCCAACTCTTCCCTCCACACCGCCCAGCAGCCTTCCCTAGAGGCCACGGCTACTTGACCCCACAGCAGTCTCTTCTCCAGCTCTCATCTCAACGAAAGGAATGAAAAGTGTCACGCCTCTACCCGGACCAGCAGGCCTATAAGGTTGAACATTCAAGATGCTCGGCTTAGTATCACCTGGTGATTGTTCGCCGCGCCATTGCACTGGTGGTTTCGCTTGCACTCTTGCAGGCTACTGCTATGGCTTTCGCCTGCAGCATCAACTGCAATCACGCCAATTCGGCCAGGCACGCTGAGGCCGGCATTCAACAAATGGCTATGCATCACCATTCGCATGCTGGCCACAGTTCTGCCGCTTCGACGTGCTGTCCCGCCGCTCCACAAGTCACCAGTTCCAATTGTTCTTCGCACGTTCAGCTCTCCGTTCTCGAAGTTCGTTCTCGCGTAAATCCGGATTTACTCACCGCTGTAGAGAATCCGATTTCCTGGGTTGCGCGTTCTGAAAGATCATCCTCGATCTTCTCGTCAGCCTCTCCGCCGAATTCTCTTGTAAAGTCTGCACTCACTGCTCTCCGGATCTAGTCCCCAGTTTGGACCAGTTCTCTTTGCATAAAGCACTGGCACGGACTGTCTCCGTCAATTCCAGTAATCCATCAGCGTTCATTCGCGAACAGACTTGTCCGTCGCGGACATAAAGAGGAGCTATGGAAAGCAGACGTAATTTCGTAAAAGCTGCCTTCACGTTGGGAACAGCTGTATTTGCTTCGGCAAAGGCCCTCGCCGCTCAGCATGCAGGGCACGACAAAGCTGCCGAGCACAGCATGCACATGGCAACCGACAACATGCCTCACAGGACTCGTGTCTCACAGCCCATTCTGGTTGAGTCGCCGGATATCGCGCAGCTTCCCTGGCGAATGGATGGAAACGTTAAAGAATTCCATCTGGTTGCAGAGCCGGTGAAGCAGGAGTTGGTGCCAGGCAAAGTGGCGAACCTATGGGGGTTCAATGGTGGCGCTCCCGGACCAACGATTCAGGTAAATCAGGGTGACCGGGTGCGAATTGTCGTTGATAACCATCTGCCCGAGCCGTTCTCAATGCACTGGCATGGATTTGAAATCCCCCACAACATGGATGGTGCGCCGGGAACCAGCCAGGATCCAATCAAGCCAGGTGGCCGCTTCATCTACGAATTCACTCTCCATCAGGAAGGAACTTACTTCTATCACTCTCACATGGCGATGCAGGAAATGATCGGGATGCTGGGGGCCTTCATCATGCACCCCAAACAGGCGTATGACCCCGCGGTGGATCGCGACTTCGTGATCCTGATGCAGGAATACGCCATCTTACCCAGCAATCAGACGCCGAATTCCATGAACATGGAATTCAATTGGCTCACCTTCAACGGAAAAGCAGGGCCGGCGACTACGCCACTCATCGTGAGGCTGGGCGACCGGGTTCGAATTCGCATGATCAACCTGGGCATGGATCACCATCCGATTCATTTACATGGGAACACATTTGTCGTGACAGGCAGCGAAGGTGGAAGACAGCCGAAAGCAACATGGGCACCGGGAAACACGGTGCTCGTCGGGGTCGCTCAGGCGCGTGACGTCGAGTTCGTCGCCAACAATCCCGGAGACTGGATGCTGCACTGTCATCTGCCGCACCACATGATGAATCAGATGTCCTCAACCGTCGGCCCTTTGACGCGTCGTCCAGGCATGCCAATCGGTGTGAGCATGGAAAACGGGATGGGAATGCTGGATGGAACACCTGGCGTACCACTTGGTGACGATTATGGGCCAAGCCTCGGACGTGGCATGGGAGTGGGCTCTTCCAATGACCAGCCGACTCCGAATGGGCCGCTGAGCCAGGAACGTGCCAAGCAGGCCATGGCCTCGATGCGGGACCCCAAAATGCCTGACATGCCAGGTATGCAACATGGCGAAATGCAAGGCATGCAGCACGGCGAGGAGGAGCTGCCCGAAAATGCCAATCAAGTTCCGGGCTTCCCACAGGACGCGTTCATGGAAGGGCCGATGATGGCCATGGACAAAATGGTGGACAAGCCAGAGAACCACGGCCTGCGTCCAGGTTGGAGCGGCTTCATGCAGGGGATGATGACATTCGTTCGCGTGCTCGAACCCGACATGTACGACAAGATCATGGCTATGAAAGCGAAACAGTCACCCAACCAACAAGAGATGCCGGGAATGGAACACCATCACCACGGCAGCTAATACGAGGAGAGGAGAAAACCGATGAAGACATGTCTCGTCCAAGGACTCGCGTTGCTGCTCATGGTGGGAGCGCTTTATGGCCAGAGTTCTCAATCGACATCACAACCAGCAGAACGCCAAGGATCGCACGATCAGATGCAAATGCCCGGCATGCCAGGCCAGACGACTGACCAGAATGGGTCGCCAGCACAGAACCAGCAAATGCCCGGCATGCAAATGCCCCGCGCGCCAGAACAACCGAAACAGCCGCAGCCCCCGGCCGGTCAGCAACAGATGCCGGGAATGCAGATGCCGCAAAACCCTGGACCAGAACAGCCGTCGCCAAAACCGGGGCCGGTTTACACGCTGGAGCAGTTGCACCAATTAGCCGTTGATCACAATCCCACCCTCAAACAGTCCCAAGCCGAAATCCGCGCAGCCGAGGGCCGAAAACGGCAGGCAGGGCTGTACCCCAATCCTACCGTCGGGTATCTGGGGGAGCAGATTTCTGGCGGTTCTCAACGGGGTGGTGAACAGGGCGGGTTCATTCAGCAGGACATCGTTTTGGGCGGCAAGCTGGGAGCCGCGCAGCGTGTTTCTGAGCAGGAGCGCCGGCAGGCCGAAGCAGAACGCGAAGAACAATTGTTGCGCGTTCAGAATGCCGTCGCGATGGCTTACTACCAATCGCTCGCAGCGCAGCAAACAGTCACCGTACGAGAAACTCTGCTCAAGCTTGCCCAGGATGCACTGGCTACCGCGCGGCAACTGTTCAACGTAGGCCAGGCAGACGAGCCGGATGTGTTGCAAACGGAGGTCGAAGCCGGACAACAGGAGGTCGCGCTCGTCTCCGCACAGCAGCGCCAACAAATGCTGTGGAGGTCACTCGGCGCAATCATTGGCCAACCGAACTTGCCCTTTGGAAATCTCGCTGGAAACCTGGAAGAGCTGCCGGACGTCGATACGCAACGGTGGCTCGACAATATTCTGCAAAACAGCCCTGCGGTCAAAATCGCAAACTTGAGCTTTGCGCGCGCGCAGGCGGAACTGGACCGAGCGAAACGCGAGCCCATTCCGGATCTACAGCTACGCGCGGGAGTACAGCAGAACCGCGAGCTCCTGGAAAGCACGGGCCGGCCGATCGGATTGCAAGGCTTTGCCGAAGTGGGGGTGCGTATACCCATCTTCAACCGCAATCAAGGCAACGTCGAAGCCGCCAGAGCAAATATCGAACGAGCCGATCTGGAACAGCAGCGCGTACAGCTATTGCTTCGTGAGCGATCTTCCTCTGTGTTCCAAAGCTACTTGACCGCCAAGGCCACGGTCGAACGCTACCGCAAGCAAATGATCCCGCAGGCAGAAAGAGCATACAAACTGTACTTGGATCGTTATACCAACATGGCAGCAGCTTATCCGCAGGTGTTGATCGCGCAGAGAACTTTGTTTCAGTTGCAGACGGACTACATAGCGTCTCTCGAAAATCTCTGGGTAAGCACCGTCACCCTAAAGGGATTTTTGCTCACGGATGGCCTTGAGGCGCCGACGCCATCCACCGAAATTGACCGGCCAGTCCGCGAAATTAATTTGCCCACCGGCAGCAGCATGACGCAAGGGAGGTGAAAATGAAAAAGGACAAACTTGGACTCTTCACCAGATCATAAGTGATTGATGGCATCTTCAGGGCCGCGAACCTTACACTTGTCTCAGCGAGATCCGGCGCAGGTCCGCGGCCCCTCCTGTGCCCAACAGGAGCGCTCGGAGGGATTGGATAACAATCCCTGTCGAGTTGGCTGCTCCAATTATCGAGAAGGAAGGCGACGTCGTCGAAGAGATCTGTCGCGGCTGAATTAGCCACATGCCGTCTACTCACATTAAATGCAGATAGGTGTGGTGGGCGTTACTTGAACGCTTGCGGGGCCTGCTTTGCGCGTGTAAAGGTCTGCATCTGCGGCACTGAGAAGATGCTCGATGTCCATGCCGCTTGCGTACGTTGCTACGCCACAAGTCGCAGCGATTCGATAGGGTCGTTGCTCTTGCGCGTTCCATTTATCGATCCACCAGGCAAGTCTTTCAATCGCTACTCCCGCCTGGGCGGAATCTACATCGGGCATGATGACCACAAACTCATCGCCTCCATAGCGAGTTACCACGTCTTCGGCGCGGAAGTTCTTCTTGAGCAGGGCTGCGACATCCCGCAACGCGCGGTCCCCGACGACGTGACCGAATTGAGTGTTAAAGGCCTTAAAGTTGTCTACGTCGATGAACACCACGGAAAGCGTTGATTGATTTCGATCCGCACGCGCAATCTCTCTTGTCGTCGCTTCTCGCATGAAGCGTCGATTGTACAAACCAGTCAAGGCGTCAGTCCTCGCCGTTCGTTCGGCGATTTGCAATTGGCGAATAAGTTCCCGACGGGTTTTAAGCAATGTGAGGCGTTGCTGGAAGAGGTAGACATTAAACAGAACCATTAAGGCAATCAAGCCGAAGAAAAGAGGATCTGTTTGCGGCTGGCGCTGAAGGATCATTGTGCCTTGCCAGAACAGTTGAGGGCTGATGATCGCCAGGAATCCAGCGGCAAGAAAAACGAGTACCACCGCGGCGATCGACCAGAGTTGGAGATCGCGCCAGTCAAGCGCCTGAATCCTGCTCTCGATTTGCTCAGGGACGTGATCTAACTGAGCTTGTCCGCTCTCGTTTTCCAAGCATTGCCTGCCGGTGTAAACAATTACCTCGGGTCATGTGTTCCACCTCGAAGTCTATGTTGCGGGAGGTTGTTGCGTCTCAGCACGAAAGCGCTACTCCGGAGGTAATAACGGTCACCCCTTGCTGAAGAACAAAAGCGCCAGTTCAGGGCCTGCGTGAGCTGCGAACCCCCTTTTGAGAGTTCCCCGACATTGCATCGACTTCATCTTTCGTTGTCGCATTCTATAGCTAGGCACCTGAAAAACCCGGAAGACCCCCACGAACCTCGCCCGAGTTCCTAGGGGCACGATGTCGTGGCAGTGAAGTCAACTTATCCTGTGTCCCGTTCACTCTCAGTTTCGAATTGCTTAATTGTTTGGTAGCATTCGCAGGCAGCATCTTCCAAGTTCTTGTGGTTTAGGACGTTCACTGTTCCACGTCGGTACTCGATGAACCCGGCTTTTTGCAAAATCCCAGCCGCGATGCTCACCCTTGCACGTCCTGTCCCGAGCATGCTCGCCAGAAATTCGTGTGTGAAGGGCAACGATGCGGAACCAACCCTGTCTTGGCTCATCAGTAACCAGCGGGCAAGGCGTTGCTCGGTTTCGTGAAACCGATTGCAAGCAGCGATTTGCGACACTCGCAAGCATTGGAAGCTTGCGTAACGGCTCAACCGAGACCGAAGATCCGGAGCCAAAGGCAGTATTTGCTGCAGTACCTCTGCTTTGATCCGAAAACCGTCGACGGGAGGCTGGCAAATCATGCGGTACGGACTTGTCCTTTGTCCAACTGCCAACGATCCACCTGCAAACCCCTTCTTGGTCACGACACCAACCTCCAACGTCCTGCCGTCGCTGATTTCGATCACGATGGAAACCATACCCCGGTTTGGGAAGTAGGCGTACTCCAATGGTTCCCCAGGCTCATGTAGGCTCTGGTATTCCCGAATGTCTATGAATTCCAAGTGCGGACGGATTGGGTTGTATTCCTTGTCCGGAATCCGTAATAGGATGAGATTTTCTATTCGTTCCCCATTCGCGCCGGTTCGTCTCAAGTCGCGCTCGCTCGACGTTTTCCGGTTTATCGACTTTGGCTTGTTGTCCAGTGTTCATTCACCCATTCCACAAAGTTAGTATTCGTCTGATGCGAGGACTTCTGACGCATGTAGCTCCGCCTGGGCCTCGAAAAGCTGCATATTGTTGAAAATAATACCTGACAGGGTTTACCGCCTGGGTAAACAGAGTTCTTTCGAAGTGAACAGATCGCCAGTCCGGCGCGGGTTCCGTGCGGTGTGGAACGCAGAATTCAAGCAGTGCTGCTGTACAATTTTAGACGCCTAGGTTCATAGCAGTCCCTGTCTTTTATTTTGAGCTGACAGTTGATTTTTGGTTCCACCATGGGGGGAAGGAGAACCATGGTTTCACGCTGGGGACGATTCTCGACGAATGCTTTGAGTCGTTACGCGGTGGCTCTCGCGGCGACAGCTTTGGCATTGCTAGGTCGCTCGCTCCTAGCTCCGTATCTTGGGAACTACACTCCTTATATTCTGCTGTACGGTGCCGTTGCGCTGTCCGCAATCTACGCGGGATTCGATCCGTCCACTTTGGCGGCCCTTCTTGGCTTGATCGGGGCAAACTATTGGTTTGTCCCGCCCCGTGGCTCGTTGGCTCTTGCAAGTGTGGCGCAGCTCGTTGCAACTGTGACCTACTTGGCTGTCTGCACTTCGATCACAGCTGCAGGCGAAATGAGCCGAAGGGCAAAGGCCAAGCTGGAAATCGCCGTCGAGAACCTCCGTCAGAGCGAGGAGGTACTGCGTGCAGCTCATAAAGGACTCGAGAAACGCGTCGAACGGCGCACCGCTGAGCTTGAGCAAGCAGAGGCGAAGTTCCGCGGACTGCTGGATTCAGCGCCAGACGCTATGCTCGTTGTGAATCGTGAAGGCAAGATTCTGCTTGCCAATGCCCAGGTGCAACGGTTATTGGGTTACCGTCGGGAAGAGTTGTTGGGTCCGGCCATTGAGATGCTCATGCCCGAACGATTTCGTACCAGCCATTCGGATCACGGAACAGGCTTCTTCCGACAACCACGAGTTCGCGCCATGGGTGCCGGCCTGGAGCTATATGGAATCTCGCGGCCATCTTTGTGCAAACCAATAAGTAGCTTGGACCGTTATGCAACGGCCCTTGGGGCAACTGCGCTCGCGTTCTTGGGGCGCTGGCCTCTTCACTCAAAGCAAAGGGAAAATAAACCGTCTTTTGGTCAGTTCTTGTGGGTGCAGCGATGATCGGCGGCGCAAAGTCGATGATCGGCTCCTACGACTACAATCTTGTCGCGCTTTCGGTCCTAATTGCGATCTTCGCCTCCTACGCTGCTCTTGAGCTCGCAGCTCGCACCACAGCCGCAGCGAAGCGCATCCGCTTGCTCTGGCTTTCTGGAGGCGCGATCGCGATGGGCCTCGGGATCTGGTCGATGCACTACATCGGAATGCTGGCTTTCAAATTGCCGGTACCCGTCCTCTATGACTGGCCCACAGTCTTGCTGTCGCTTGTCGCCGCGATTTTTGCCTCGGGTGTCGCGCTCTTCGTTGTGAGCCGAAAACAGATGGGATGGTCACAGGCTGTTTCTGGTGGCGCAATTATGGGCGGGGGCATCGCGACCATGCATTACACCGGAATGGCCGCAATGCGGCTGCCGGCCATGTGTTCCTATGACCGTTGGCTTTTGGCCCTGTCAGTACTTTTGGCGATTGTGATCTCGTTGGTTGCCGTGTGGCTCACCTCCCGGCTGCGTGAGGAGCGAAGCGCATCTTTGCTATTGAAGACCAGAACCGCCATCGTGATGGGGGCAGCTATACCGATCATGCACTACACGGGCATGGCGGCAGCCCGTTTCATACCTTCTACCGTTCTCCCCGACACCACACACGCCGTGAGTACCTCGACCCTTGGCATCACGGGCGTCAGCGCTGTCACAGTATTGGTCCTCAGCGTTGCGGTTCTGACCTCTTCCTTTGATCGCCGCTTCTCACTGGGAAAACTTGAAGCTGAAAACAGGTTCCGAGGCTTGCTGGAAGCCGCTCCCGACGCGATGGTCGTGGTTGACCGCCATGGAAAGATTGTGTTGGTCAATGAGCAAACGGAAAAGCTGTTCGGCTATGAACGGGGGGAATTGCTCGGCCAGGAAATTGAAATCCTGATGCCAGCACGTTTTCGCGGCATGCACGTGGGACACCGCACAGGCTTTTTTTCTGAACCGCGGGCGCGAGCGATGGGAGCGGAACTCGAGTTGTTCGGAATGCCCAAGAACGGTCGCGAGTTTCCGGTGGAGATCAGCCTCAGTCCGTTGCAGACGAGGGATGGCCTGGTGGTAACCAGTGCGATTCGCGACATCAGCCAGCGCCGCGCCATGGAAGAAGACTTGAGGGCCAAAGCGGAGGCACTCGATGCGGCGAGTGACGCAATTTGGGTTGCGGGCACCGACGAGAAGATCACCTACTGGAACAGAAGTGCTGAGCGCATCTATGGCTGGAAAAAATCGGAGGCCATCGGCAAGTCGCCCCACGATTTGCTGCGAACCGAGTTCCCGGTCCCATTTGAGGAGATCGCCAAAAGACGTGCCGAGGGTGGATGGCAGGGTGAACTTGTTCATACGAAGCGCGATGGGAGCAAGATTACGGTCGCAAGTCGCTGGACCACGCTAGAGGACCACAACGGAAGACCATTGGGCTGGTTGGAGATCAACACCGATATTACTGAACGGAAGCGGTTTGAAGAAGGTATGCGCGCTCTCTCTGGACAACTGTTGCACATGCAAGATCAGGAAAGGCGGCGCATTGCGCGCGAGCTGCACGATAGTGCCGGACAAACACTCGCCGCTCTTAGCATGAACCTCAGTCCCCTGGAGTCCGAGAACGGTCGGATCGGCCCCATTGCGGCTAAGGCGATCAAGGAGAGTCTCAGTCTCATCGCCGGGCTGTCCCGAGAACTGCGGACGATTTCATATCTGCTGCATCCCCCCATGCTGGATGAAGCGGGGCTTGTCTCGGCGCTTCGTTTGTACCTGGAAGGATTCGCGGAGCGCAGCAGAATCAAGGTCAATTTGGAAATCCCCGAGGACTTCGGGCGTCTCCCGAGCGAGATGGAAACGGCCGTCTTCCGCATTGTGCAGGAGTGCCTCACAAACGTTCACCGTCATTCGGAAAGTCCGGTTGCGAAAATCCGCATTACCCGTCGCGGCGCACAGGTCCTGGTGGAAGTGGCGGACCGGGGCAAAGGCATTCCTCCCGAAAAGCAGAAAGCGATGGAATCTGGTGCCAAGCTCGGAGTTGGAATCCGGGGAATGGGCGAGCGAGTTCGGCAGCTGGGGGGCAACTTGAATATCACTTCTGGCGCCCAGGGAACCGTCATCGTAGTGAAGCTGCCGGTCGCCAGTAGCTCATCGGTTGGCGCATGACAGTCAACGCAAGCAAGAACGGCAATGTCATCTTGTGTGTCGATGATGAAGCGATAGGTCTGTCTGCTCGAAAAATGCTTCTCGAATCTCAGGGATATCGGGTTCTTACAGCAGAAAACGGAGCGGATGCATTGGTACTGTTTTCTACAGAGGACGTTGAGGCCGTCATTCTCGACTATTCAATGCCTGGAATGAACGGGGACGTTGTGGCGGAAAGAATGAAGGAGCTTAGACCCGATCTCCCAATCATCATGCTCTCCGCTTACGTTGATTTGCCAAGTGAGACCCTTGCGCTCGTGGATAAGTCGATCACCAAAGGTGAACCGCCTCGGGGCCTGCTTGACGCCATAGCGCAATTGCTTGACGGCAACCGGAAAATTCATTCGAAGGCCGTTTCGGCAAAGTGAGAGGCAATATGAACAAGCTCAGATTTCAAAAAGTGCTCCGCCGCGTGGTTCTAATTCCACTGGGAGTTGCAGTGATCTTGGCAGTCACTCTCATCCTGGAAGTGCAATCGTTCGTGAATCGCGCAGGATTGGTGGAACATACTGACGTGGTGATCGCGATCGCTCAGCGTACTTATGGGGCAAGAATCGATCAGGAGAGTGGAGTGCGGGCGTATCTGCTGACCAAAGATGATCGGTTCCTGCAGCTCTACCGTGAAGGACGGGAGGAAGGCCGCAAACTGGAAGACCAATTACGACAGCTCACCTCCGACAATCCTGAGCAGCAGGCGCAAAATGAAAAGGCAATACAGGCATATCAGGATTGGAAATCGTTTGCTGATGAAGCGATCGCGATGGCTAGAGTCGGCCAGGATGTCGGCGACCCGAAGCTCCAGCGTCGCGGCAAAGAACTGATGGACCAATACCGCGAAGCTCGCAAGGAATTTATTGAGCGCGAAGAGAAGTTGAGAGACCAACGTGAGGCGAGTTCGCGCCGCACCCTTAAATTTGTCAACGTGAACATCGTCGCGCTTTGCGTCCTGATCGGGGGCATTTTTGCTGCTTTAGGCCGGAAGCAGCTCGTGAATCTCTTGGGAGCTTTTAGTGTGGCGTTAGATACCGCCGAAGCCAATGCAGCCGAAGCCCGAACCCAGAGAGAATGGTCTCACACGATCCTTCACAGCATTGGCGACGCGGTCATCGCGACTGATGCCGAGGGTGCAATCACCTTCATGAATCCTGTGGCAGAGAGCCTGACGGGATGGACCTTGCAGGAAGCGAAGGCCACCGCCCTGATAAAGGTTTTCCGGATTGTTAACGAACAAACCCGCGAAACTGTCGAGAATCCGGTTGACAAGGTTCGCCGCTTGGATCGGGTCGTGGGATTAGCGAATCACACGATTTTGATCAACAAGTCGGGACAGGAGTTCGCAATTGACGATAGTGGCTCCCCCATACGCGCGGCCAATGGAAATATTGTTGGTATCGTTCTTATTTTCAGAGATGTTACGCAGCAGCGTGGTCTAGAGGCTGCACTGCGCTCCAACGAAAGACTGGCTGTCGCCGGGCGATTGTCGGCATCGATTGCGCACGAAATCCACAACCCGATTGATACCGCCGGCAATTTGCTGTTCATGGCCAGCCAGCAGACGAGCGACCAGCCCCAGATCCAGCAGTTGATTGATACAGCACAGCGCGAAGTGCATCGAGTAGCTCAAATCAGCAAGAACATGCTCAGCCTCCATCGCGAGTCCCGCGCGCCATCGTCCGTAAAGTTGCCAGAATTGCTTGACGGCGTGGTTGCGCTGATTGAGGAGACGATTGCAAAGGGTAAGAGGAAGATTCGGGTGGAGCACGGCTTCGACGGTGAAATTGAAGGGCTCCAGGCTGAGCTGCGCCAAGTTTTCACAAACGTGCTTAAGAATGCGGTCGAAGCAACCTCCGAAGGCGGGAGCATACGGATATTTTCAGTGGCCACCCAGGAAGCCGACCGGGATGGCGTACTGGTTCACGTCGCTGACAACGGCGTAGGCATTCCCGATCAAATGAAATCGAAATTGTTCACCCCCTTCGCGACGACGAAGGAAGAGAGCGGCAGCGGACTCGGACTTTGGGTCAGCCGCGCTATCGTGGAAAAACATGACGGAGCCATTCGCGTGAGCAGTGCAGAATCAGGATACCTGGGCACGACGGTATCCATCTTTTTGCCTCTCAAGTCCGCAGCTCGAACAAGCGCCGACGAAGCTGCTGCAGCCGCAGAGGGCTAGGCCAGCTAACCTGAGTGCCTCTACGCGTGACCCTACGGAAGTCCTTGATGCCTGTGCAGAAGCGCGTGTATTGTCCGGGAAAGGTGAACGCCTCCGTCTGCCTTTGGCAAGACTGCATCAGCGCCGGCCTTTTTTGACTCGATTCGAATTTGATGGGAATCGTGGAGTGTGAAAATCAACACCGGAAGACTTGGCATTACCTTCTTTATTTCCCGGACGGCCGCTAGTCCGTTCATTTCCGGCATGAAGACATCTATCACCACAAGATCTGGGCGATGTTCCTCCGCTTTCCGCACAGCGTCAAGTCCGTTTTCGGCTTCAGCACAGATCTCGATCTCTCGATCCAACTCCAGTGTCATGCGGATTTGCCGACGTATCAGCTCACTATCGTCCGCGACCAGGATACGTTTCGGCATTGAGGCTACACGGGCTTGGGGCACAAGCATGCTAGCGAGATTTTCTCGCGGACCAGGCGGCTTGAGATATTCGGTGCAGTGTGTAATCTGGCAGCTTATTTTGGGTATGGGATCTAGCGTCAGACCGCACGGCGAACTAAGTCCTTTCTATTTCCCCCGCGAGAGACCATGCGAAACGCGATTCAGGCCGCCTGCTACAAAGTCAAGGCGCGTTCGCATACAGTAAACACCTTATTGACTGTAAGGCCGGGTGCGCCGAACCTAAGTACCTGAATTGTGTCCGGCGCCTGGAGGACGTTTTGGTCTCCCGCTGTGCGAATCCGTGTTGTGGAGCGCAATTCAAGTACTTGCACGAAGGCCGTTTGTTCCAGTTTTCTTCCGCCGGTACGCCGACTGGTATCAGTAAGAGTCGTTTGAATTTTGCATTTTGGTGGTTGTGCCCGCGGTGCTGCTCGGCAATGACTCTAATTCAAAATGGCGCGGCGGGTGCGAAGCTGGTTCTGCTGCCTAACGTCGCCGAGAGTTCTGCTCGTCAGTGTTCAAAACAAATGGGAGGTGCCGCTTGAACAAGCTACGCATCTTGATCGCCGACGATCACGAAATCGTGCGTCATGGATTGGTTGCACTGATAAAAGGACACCCGGACTGGGTCGTTTGCGCGGAATCCAACAACGGCAGCGATGCTGTTGCAAAAGCCAAGGAATTAAGACCGGACGTCGCTATCCTCGACATTGGCATGCCGGTTCTGAACGGTTTTGAATCTACTCGTCAAATATTGCGGGACAACCCAGCGGTCAAGATTCTGATCCTCACGCTCAGCGACTCGGACGAACTTGTGCGGACGGTCTTGGACGCAGGCGCCCGAGGCTTTCTTCTGAAATCGGACGCAGCAAAGGACCTGATCGCGGCAGTTGAGGCGCTGCAGCACAATCGAACCTTCTTCACGTCTCGCGTGAGCCAAATCATCTTGGCTGGCTACGTCGGCAAGACCGGTTCCTCATCCAAGCAAGAGCTGACCTTGCCGCATCTCACGCCGCGTGAGCGCGAGATCGTGCAGTTACTCGCCGAGGGCAGGTCAACAAAGGAAGTGGCCTGTCATCTCAATTTGAGTGTTAAGACCGCCGAAACTCACCGCAGCAACATCATGCGCAAGCTTGGACTGCATTCCGTGAGCGAGTTGGTTCTCTACGCCGTCCGAAACAACATCGTCCAAGCGACTACTGGTCTTACCACGCCATCGGCGGAAGGTGTGACTGCCGCTGAGTCCCTGACCGAGCACATGTCATTCTGAGTGATTCAGGTAGATTTTTCCGTAATGGCTCGTCCCCGCCAGAACTACAGTGAAATTCTAAACTCCTCAATGGCAGTCGCTTAGAGCCATGGAAGCGCCGCACTGGCAATGTCCTTGCGGCACGAAACGCGCTTTATGCGTCAGTGTGCGTGGTTCCCGTCCGTCCCAGGAGGCACCATGAAGGACATGAATGGATCAGACGATTGGCGCGTTCTATGCGAGCTGGCTTCGAAAGAAAAAGACCCCGAGAAACTGATTGACCTTATCGTAAAGATTAACCAGGCGTTAGAGGAGTGCCATCAGAAATCTCGCTACCACAGATACGCAGACGCGTATTCGTGCAGCGTTGCTCCTCAGTTCTCGCAGCCTGCTGAGTACGATTGTTAGTCTCGCAATTTGAGACTCGCATTCTGGTTTTGAGTTCCTACCAAAACCTCTATGCCATTCGCTGCATCCCAATTCTTTCTAGCAGTGCAGATGACCAAACATGCGAAAACGGATTGTCACACCGACTCCAGCAACTGTTCAGACCCGCGGCGAAGGTTGGTTAGATCTTGAGCATGCCGCCACGGTGGAGGTCGCGTCAGAGGATAAAGATTTTCCAGTCGAGTCTTCGCTATCGATCGAGCCAAGCCAAGGCTGGCGTGCCGCTGAACCGGGAGCTCAAACAATTCGGCTGCTTTTTGATCAGCCTCAAGAGCTCAAACGCATCTTGCTGGTTTTCGAAGAGGACGAGATGACGCGTACGCAAGAGTTTGTGTTGCGAGCGTTGTCAAACCCTGGCGGGCCGTTTCGAGAGATTGTGCGTCAGCAATGGAATTTCAGCCCACCTACGTCAACCCGGGAGAGCGAGGAATACCGTGTCGAACTTTCGGAGGTCACCGTACTTGAGCTGACAATCGTGCCTGATATCAGCGGCGGTGCAGTGCGGGCGTCGCTCACGAGCTTGCGCTTATCTTGACGAGTGTTCATTTTCTTTCCTCAGACACCGCGCCCTTTAGAGGGGTCATACAGCAATCGCTCGGGAGCTAGAATAGGCCACCCCTCTGGGAGCATGTTGGGTGGCAGGGTTCGGTCATATGGCCGCGCTACCAAGCGTCGGAGCACTTGTAATACGACCGTCCTTCGGTAGGCCAGAAGGAATTATTACCAGCGGAGAAGCCACGGCCCTAGTCGCGCGCCGATCCACGCACAAAGCATAACCATCGCGCCGTACCATATCGCAATAAACGGCAGAGAATCGTCGGGGCAGTGAAAAGCGTAAGCGACCGCTCCGAGCGCGCCTGCAACAAGTCCTGCGATCGCTCCGGTTCGCGTCAAATTGGTGGGCGCTCCCTTGCGCAAGGCCCATATCAACGCGGCGAACGGAATTATGGCGAACAGCGGTATGCATAAAACGCAGGTTGCCCACTGTGTTCCCAGAATCATCCGTCCCCATGCGGCTCGACGGCACATCCATTAGTTCGCAAAACCTCGTCTTTTGGTTACAAATATGGAGCTCATTAGATTCCTAATTTCGACATGATACTCGACGATGCCAGGACCCTATGGGGCGTGTTTCCACTTAACGCGGAGTTCAAACCGTAACCCACTTGCGACGGTCGATACGCACCCGAATAATGGATTTCCGGGCCGCCCCAGAATTGCTCCGTCGGAGTTGTAACCGATTCCACGCCTTTTTCGAATTCACTCATTAGAGACGGATTGGAAAAGCTAAGGTTCGAGACCAATCGCTCTGCAAGAAATCTAGGAGGTAAGGAGTTAAGCGATGATGAACGGCATGATGAATTGTGGATGGCTCATGATTGCGGGCGGAGTTGTTGTCTATGGCGTACTGATTTTGGCCGGCGCCGCGCTCGTCAAGTACCTGTTTTTGGGGGACAAAAGCGACAAGGCCGCTGGATAGATAATGACGCGAATGCCACACTGTCTTCGTGGGGTCAAATCCACCCACAGCAGTGTGGTGGAATCGCGTAGCGCAAAACAACAGAAAATGTTGTGACGGTAATTTGGAAGTCACAGGTACCCGAAAACTCAGACGCTCCACGGTCAGTGACCGTGGCTTTCAAAACCATGGCCGGTAAGGTGAAGCACGACGACGACCAAAACAAGCACACCGATCACCGCGTAGAAGATCTTGACTCCTAAGGGAGTCTCGTTGTCGGGTTGCTGCTGTACTTTATGCTGCTCCTGCCGCTTGCGTCGCCCGTAGCGGGTCAGGCCCCATGGCTTGTACACCCCCAGTGACGTGGCCAGGAGCAGCAACAGTATGGCAAGGCTAGGAGCGCGCACCAGTTCGGTCTTCAAAGCACTGAAGTCGGCGCTGAACAATGTTTCTGCCGCAGCCCCGGACACGCGCTTCGCCGCTACAGCCATCACCGCGAATTGATGTATCAGCAGGGCGATCGTGGCAAAGACGGCCAGCCCGAATTTCATCACGATCCAGTAGTAGCGGAACAAGCCCCAAGGGGTTCCTAGCGCCTGCAGAAGTCCGGTGACCAGAGCAGCGAAACACAAGGGAATAATGACAAACCGGCTGATCAAGTCCATCGAAAGATAAGCGCCGCGCACCACTTCAGCATCATGACTGGTCAGGCCGGCAAAGCTGAGAACCAGGAAGGCGGCAACCGCTCCCAGCCAACCGACCGAGAACGCGACATGCGCGGTGATGGTCAATTTGCGGACCGTGGGTGTCATATCTGTATTTTCATTTTCTGGTTTGTACTAATGGTTGACCGTGCGCGTCACCAGAGTTCGGCGCGTACAGGTTGTGAGCGCGAAGCAGCGCTGCGTGACGGTAGATTAAGTCCGTGCTGTGAGTCAGGAACTCGGCAATGGCGCTGAGCTGTCCGGTATCGAAATTCTCCAACAACGCCGTAACGTCTTTTCGCAAAGGCTCGATCACACCCTGGATGGGCGACCGCTCTAGTGCCGGGTAGAGGATCTGCTTACGCCCGTCGTGTGGGTCCGACTCGCGCCGTACATATCCAGCCTGCTCCAATCTGGCAACGACGCCAGTAATCGCACCGGTGGTCAGGCCAGTGATTGCCGCCAGTTCGCTGCCGGTTATCGCCCCTCGCTCGCGCAACAAGTCCAGGCACTTGTGATCAGTTGGGCCGAGCCCCAAGCGCTCCGCAACTGCGTGGTGAAACAGCACTACTGCGGTGCTGTGTCGGCGCGCCAGTTGTCCGACGATCTGCTCGGTCAAGCCCTGCTTATTCTTTCGGGCAGCTGCCATCACATACGCTCCAATATTAGCTTAGTAGCTAAGCTATATTTTAAGGCAACCGCCGTCAAGCGGGCTAAGGTAGTCGAAAAGAAAAAGCCGTAAAACATGCATTTGCTATGATTTGGGCGGCGTAGTCGGAAGGTGTCCAACTCGATTTATCCTTGGAAACCGCTCTTTAGCGGTTGAGTGTAACCAATCGCAGGCTGCAAACGAACTCATCCATAGAGGCAATCAAAAGAGGCCAAATCAAACCGAAGATTTGAAACCTTTCTCAATCCGTTGCCTCTTACAGTTGTCAGGGATTAGACTTATGGGCGTGAACTTTGCCGCTAAAGCCGGAGTTTCAATTCTCGCGCTATTACTAGCGGCTCTGCCCGTGATGGCGTGCACCGTGCCCGGCGCCACAATGACGGCAGCGGAGCGCGATTGCTGTAAGCGCATGGCTGAACAGTGCCACCGCTCCGGCATGGCCAACTCACATGGATGCTGCCAGACCCAGGCTTCACCGAACGGCTTGCACGCCCTGAAGACCTCTTCTTCGCAGCTCGATCCTTCATTGGTTAACATTCACGCGCAACCTGTCGCCGTTCAGGCCGGTACTGCCCTGCCGGTGATGCTCACCGCGAGCATGCCTTCCCCCACTCATAGCCCGCCCGGCCTGATAGCTTCAGCTACAACCGTCCTGAGAATCTGATCGCCTTTCCTCTGACCCGATAATGCACTCGTGCGTCTGCACGTTGGTGCGTTTACCAACTCGTGTTTGTATTGCGGAGGAAAGATGCAATCCATTGGCTCATCCCGAGGCTTCTTCGGGTGCCCTCGTAGTTCGCTGATTAGAGCAACGTTGATTCTTGGAACAATGGTGGTACTTGCCAGGGCGCAGGAACCGCCAAGTTCACCCCCTATGCCGGCGCACGCCGGAGCACCCACATCTCTGCGGGACTTGGTGCAAGAGGCCGAGCAGAAGAATCCGCAAATTGCGGCGTCGTTTCACGGGTGGCAAGCCTCACGAAATGTTCCTAAACAAGTTTCAGCGTTTCCCGAGACTCAGGTTTCGGTGCAGCAATTCAGTGTGGGCAGCCCGCGACCTTTCGCGGGCTACAGCAATAGCGACTTCGCCTACATCGGGTTCGGAGCTTCGCAGGACATTCCCTATCCAGGAAAACGACAGTTGCGCGCCCGCGTCGCCGAACACGAAGCGGACTCGATGGAAGCGCAGACCGATTCAGTTCGCAGAATGGTGATCGGAAATCTCAAGACGGTCTACTTCCAACTGGCTTACATTCAGCAAACCCTGAGCGTTCTGCTGAAAAGTGACGAGCTACTCAATCAAGTAGAGCAAGCGGCTGAGGCACGCTACCGCGTGGGCCAGGGCAATCAGCAGGATGTTCTGAAAACACAGTTACAGCACACCAAGATCCTGCAAGAGATCGCGCACCATCATCAGGAAGAAGGACTGCTCGAAGCGCAAATCAAGCAGTTCTTGGGACGTCCACAGGAGTCCGAGGACGTCATTGCCGAGACTCTCACCTCGCGAACTCTTCTGTACACCGCAACTGACCTTCTGCAACGAGCTCGCGAACAAAACCCTGACGTGCGTTCAAAACAGGCCTCCATTCGTCAACAGGACACACAAGTGGAACTGGCGCACAAGAATTTTCGTCCTGACTTCAACGTCGGCTACACGTATGAGCACACCGCGAGCGAGTTCCATGATTACTACATGGCAACGTTTGGCATCCGGCTGCCCAATCGCGGACGCCAGAAGGCCGAACTAGCAGAAGCTCAGCAGAAGCAAGAGCAGGCGCGGGGGGAATTCGATTCTGAGTCGCAGCGAGTGCTCTCAGAGGTTCAGCAGCAGTACGTGCGTGCAAAAACATCGGAAGAGCGCCTCAAGATTTTCACCGATGGCTTGGTCCCGCAATCGGAAGCTACCTTCCGCTCCGCCATGTCTGCTTATCAATCGAACCGGCAAGACTTCGAGGCTTTGCTCTCGTCGTTTCTCGATGTATTGAACCTGGATCTGGAATATCGCAGCGAGCTGGTGGAGCACGAGTCGGCTCTGGCCGAACTGGAGCGGCTTACGGGGGTGGATGTCCCATGAACGAGAGTGACTTCAGAACGAATGCAGACGAGGAATCACACATGGTCCACACAGAACACGACAGGTATCGCCGGGCGTTTTGGACTGCGCTGACCACAACCCTCGTGCTCGCCATTGCGGCCTCCGTTTTGTGGTGGCGTTTGAGCCACGTCGGGGCTGGGTCTCAATCTGGCCCCAGTTCCGCGCCAATGCAGGTGACGGCAGAAACGTCGTCGGCAAGCGCCTCGAACTCCGACCCAGGATCAGCCGCCGAGACGCAGAACGGCAACATGCCGGAGACTCCGCTTGTGCCGATTCAGCTCACGCCGCAGCGGATGCAGAGCATCGGCATCGCGCTCGGAAAAGTTGAGTCCAAGTCCGTCAGTTCTGAGCTGCGTTTTTACGGCAGTGTACAGGTTGACGAACGGCGGCAAGCCTACGTGCAGACGCGATTTGCTGGTTGGATTCGCAAAGTGTATGCCGATGCCACCGGAAACTTCATCGGCAAAGGTCAGCCACTGTTCACGATTTACAGCCCTGATCTGGTATCGACAGAGCAGGAGTACTTGATTGCAAAGAAAAACTCGGAGTCTCTTCAGCGGAGCGGTGTGAGCGGAGTGGCTTCAGGGGCTGCATCGCTCCTGAGCGCTGCGAAAGAAAGACTTCTGCAATGGGAAGTCTCTCCTGGCGAAATCGAGAAGCTGGATCAGAGCGGCAAGCCGATTACGGATCTCACTATCTATTCTCCGGTCTCGGGCTACATCACCGACAAGAAGGCGCTGCCCAATATGTACGTGCAGCCTGAAACCATGCTGTACACCGTAGCGGATCTGTCCGATGTTTGGGTCCTGGCCCAGGTATTCCAAAGCGATGCAGGAAAAATCAAGCCGGGTGATTCGGCAGAGATCACCGTCGATGCCTATCCCGGCCGTGTTTTCAATGGGCGAGTGGATTACCTGCTCCCACAAATAGACATGAACACGCGCACCCTGCCGGTACGCTTAGTCTTCCCGAATCCCGGCCTGAAGCTGAGGCCGGGGATGTACGTAAATGTTCGCGCCAAGCTACCGATGGGGCGTCAGTTGGTAGTCCCGGCGTCATCGGCATTTCACTCCGGAACCAAGAACCTGCTTTTTGTCTATCAGGGTGAAGGCAGCATCGAGCCACGCGAAGTGGAGTTCGGGCCGCAGGTCGGCGATCAGATCGTGGTCAGTAAAGGTCTCAAGGCTGACGAACAGATTGTCACATCCGCAAATTTCCTGATCGATTCCGAAGCGCAATTGCAAGCGGCTGCTGGAGCGTTTGTTCCTCCGCCACCCGGTGCCGGTCAGGCGGCTTCCATGAATGCTCCTGCGCAACAGCAGGCGAGCGTGGAGCTGACGACAGAACCCCAGCCTCCGCATAAAGGCAGCAACATCGTGCACGTGAAGCTGACGGGACAGGACGGGAAACCAATCTCCGGAGCGAATGTGACCGTAACCTTTTATATGGCGGCGATGCCTGCGATGGGAATGGCCGCGATGAAGACCGTGATCAATGCTACCGACAAGGGCGGCGGCATGTATGAAGGGAAAGGTGATCTCGGTTCCGGCGGCACTTGGCAAGTGAGCATCCGGGCACAACAAAACGGACAGACGATTGCCAACAAGCAGCTAACAGTCAATGCCACGGGAGGTATGTAGTTATGATCTCTCGAATCATTGAATGGTGCGCGCACAACCGGTTTCTGGTCTTCACCGGCGTGTTGCTACTCACGCTTGCGGGGATCTGGTCTATGGGACACATCCCGCTCGACGCCCTGCCTGACATCTCTGACGTTCAGGTGATCATTCACACCAACTGGGAAGGTGAACCACCGAACATCATTGAAGATCAGGTCACGTACCCAATTGTGACCGCGTTGTTGGCTGCGCCGCGTGTGAAGGCTGTCCGGGCGCAGACGATGTTCAATGATTCCTACGTCTTTGTTGTGTTCGAAGACGGGACGGACATTTACTGGGCCCGCTCTCGCGTCGTGGAGTATCTGCAGACGATTGCCGGGCGGCTTCCTGCAAACGTGCATCCTGCGATCGGCCCGGATGCTACGGGCGCAGGATGGGTCTATGAATACGCGTTGGTTGACCGCAGCCACAAGCATAGCCTCGCCGATCTGCGGAGCCTGCAAGATTGGCACCTGCGTTACCAGCTAGAGACCGTTCCGGGCGTGGCTGAAGTAGCCAGCATCGGCGGATTCGTGCGCCAGTACCAAGTCAATCTCGATCCCAACAAGCTGCTGGCCTACGGCATCCCGCTGTCCACCGTGATTGACCGGGTAAAGTCGAGCACCAATGAAGTCGGCGGACGAGTTCTCGAACTCAGCGGCACGCGATACATGGTCCGCGGCCTCGGCTATCTGAAGTCGCTCGACGATCTGGCAAATGTGCCGGTGATGGCGAAGAACGGAACTCCGGTCTTGCTCAAGGACCTCGGCACAATTTCTTTCGGTCCGGATATCCGCGAAGGCGTTGCGGAGTGGAACGGCGAAGGCGAGACGGTGGGCGGCATTGTCGTGATGCGTTACGGGCTGAACGCCCTGAACGTGATCGACGGCGTCAAGAAAAAACTGGCTCAGATTAAAGGATCGCTGCCGCCGGGAGTCGAGGTCGTCTCCGGCTATGACCGCGCGGGTTTGATTAGCGAGTCCATTCACACTTTGAAACGCAGTCTGATCGAGGAAGCCATCATTGTTTCCCTGGTCATTATTGTGTTCTTGTTTCACTTCCGCTCGGCGCTGATCCCGATTCTCACACTACCGATCGCGCTCGTGATCTCGTTCGTTCCTATGTACTACCTCCACGTTAGCTCGAACATCATGTCGCTGGGTGGACTGGCATTGGCTATTGGCGTGTTGGTGGATGCCGCCATTGTCATGGTGGAAAACGGATACCGGCATCTTTCTGAACGCCCGGCGACAAGAGCGGAAGCATCCGCCGAGACCAATGATTCGAATGGGCCCGTGCTTCACAAAGAGACCGATGTGCGCGCAATTAAACACACGAAGAAGGTCGCTGAACGGGAGCGAGTGCGTATTCTCATCGACGCCGCCAAGCAGGTAGGCCCTGCGCTGTTCTTTTCCCTCCTTATTATAGTGGTCTCTTTTCTCCCCGTGTTCCTGCTGGAAGCCCAGGAAGGCCGCATGTTCCGTCCACTGGCGTGGACGAAAACTCTGGCCGTGGGGTTTTCGTCTTTGTTGGCCATCACCCTGGTTCCCATCCTCATGGTCATTTTCATTCGGGGAAAGCTGCGACCGGAGTCGGCAAACCCGATTTCAAGACTGACGCAAGCGGTCTATCTGCCTGTGCTCCGGCTGTGCTTGAAGTATCGAAAGACGACGTTGCTAGTGAACCTGGCCTTTCTGTTGGTGACGTTCCCCTTGATGTTCAGGCTGGGCAGTCAATTCATGCCGCCATTGTTTGAAGGTTCTTCGCTGTACATGCCTACGGCCTTGCCTGGAATTTCGATCACGCAAGCGTCTCAGCTTTTGCAGGAGCAAGACCGGATTCTCCGATCCTTTCCAGAAGTGGAGACGGTTTTCGGTGCCGTCGGACGGTCCGACAGCGCAACCGACAATGCTCCGCTTGATATGTACGACACCACCGTGATGCTCAAGCCGCGGGAGAAATGGCGGCCGGGCATGACGCAGGAAAAGCTCATTGGGGAAATGGATGCCAAGCTTCAGTTCCCAGGTCTCACCAACACCTGGACGATGCCTGTCGAAAACCGCCTTGACATGGCGCTAACCGGAATCAAGACACCGGTCGGCATGAAGCTCCAGGGCACGAATCTGGAGCAGATCCAGCAACTCGGGGCACAAGTGCAACAGATTCTCTCGGGGTTGCCGCAGGTGCGTTCGATTTTCGCCGAGCGGGTTTCGCAAGGCTTTTACATCAACGTAGAAGTCAATCGTCCTGAGGCGGCCAAGTACGGCTTGACCATCGCGGACGTGCAACAAGCGGTTGAGTCGGGTATTGGAGGCATGAATGTTGCCGAAAATATTGAAGGACGCCGACGCTATCCGATCAATGTGCGCTACCAGCGCGACTTTCGCGACAATATCGAAGAGCTGAACCGGGTTTTGCTTGCAACACCTTCCGGCGCTCAGATTCCAATTTCTGAAGTGGCCAAAGTGTCCTTCTCGCGCGGTCCGGCCATGATCCGCGACGAAGATGGCCAATTGACCGGCTACATCTACATTGACCTGAACACTACCGATTACGGCGGTTTCGTAAACCAGGCGAGCCAAATGCTTCGCCAAAAGTTGCAATTGCCCGCGGGCTACACCTCTCAGTGGTCGGGTGAATACGAATTCCAGCTGCGGGCGAAGGAGCGCCTCAAGCTCATCCTTCCTGTGGTCTTCTTCGTGATCTTCATGCTGCTCTATATGGTTTTCCATTCGCTAACTGAGGCGATGGTGCTGATCTTTCCGACCTTTTACGCCATGACCGGTGGGCTGATCTTGCAGTGGCTGCTTGGCTACAACTTCAGCGTGGCTGTGTGGGTCGGTTATATCGCATTGTTTGGCATCGCTGTCGAGACCGGGGTCGTGATGGTCGTATATCTGCACGAGTCTCTGGATAAGCGGATTGCTTCTGATCGTCCGCTTACAGAAGCCGACATTTACGAGGCGGCCATTGAGGGAGCGGTGCAAAGGCTCCGGCCAAAGCTGATGACGGTCAGCGCGGTGCTCGCCAGTCTGATCCCAATTCTTTGGGCGAGCGGTATCGGTTCGGACGTGATGAAGCCGATTGCCGCTCCCATGGTCGGCGGGATGATCACGTCCACCATTCACGTACTGATTCTGGTTCCGGTCTTCTTCGTGCTTATGAAGGAACGGTCGCTGCGGCGGGGCACGCTGCGCCCCGAAGCGGAGGAATAAGGAGCACAGAGAATCCGATGATCGCTGACAGGAGATTCGAGGTAGGTAGAGATGGGTCGGAAACGTAAATCAAAAAAGTCGTGGCTATCAGTACACTGGCCAATCCTGGTCATCGGCACCGCGGCCGTCGCGCTTGTGTCAGGCATCTTGTTCTGGGGCACGCGCGCAACGCCGCCGAAGCCCGCGACACAAGCCGGAGCAGTGCCGGTGTTCTTCAACCGCGCTGAAGATGCAGCGCCGTTTCCAGCGACACTTGAGCCGACGAACTTTCGCCAAGCGGACGTGCGAGAAGCCTATCAAACTGCGAAAGAAATTCCTGGGGTTCTGGCTCAGCAGCCTTGCTATTGCTATTGCCAGCGGAAAGGCCACCGCGGTCTTTTGGATTGTTTCAAAACGGACCACGCGGTCAGTTGCAAAATCTGCATCAAGGAATCGCTGCTTGCACGCCAGATGTATCGGCAAGGCAAGACGCCCCAGGAAATCCGCGCAGCCATCATTCAAGGGGAATGGGCGACCGTGGAGACTTCAACTCAATGATCGTGATGTGGGTGTACAAACCTAAACCAACGAAAGAGGGGAATATCGATGACTAAGAAAATAGTGAACACTGTTGCATTTCTCATCCTATCCACCATTCTGACGGCGGCTCAGATGCAAATGCCTGCCAGCTCTGAAAACAAAGCGGAGAAATCGTCCGCAACGCCGAAAACACTAACTGGAATCGTGAGTGATTCCATGTGTGGGGCCCACCATATGGCTAAGGACAAAAGCCCCGCCGAATGCGCCCGGATGTGCGTTCAGCAAGGGCAGAAATATGCGCTGGTCGTCGGAAAGAAAGTTTACACATTGCAGGGCCACGAGCCGGATCTGGACAAGCTCGCTGGCACCAAGGCGACGGTGAAAGGCAATGTCACAGGTGAAACCGTGGCTGTCGACTCTGTAGCGCCAGCAAAAACCGCATCCAAGTAACGAGCAAAGGGGGAAGCGTATGGACGTTTCGAACCGTTTCCCCAAGTTTTTTGTAACACGATGCACAAGAACTAAGGTAGCTCTATGAACCGCTTATGCGCATGGGCCTCTCTACTGGTTGGTGCGTTCTCGCTAGCGATCTCGCCACCCGCGGCCAGTCAGGGTACCCAACCGGGTGATTCGATAATGGGCGGGCAATCTTCGTACATGAAAGACGTTCAGCAAAGGCTCCGAAAGGCCGAACAAGAGTTGGCTGAAATTAAAGCACGGGCGAACATGCCGACGACTCCCCAGGGTCGGCGTGTCTTAGCTGAACGCCTTCAGCCCATGGAGAGGGAGGTCGAAGGACTCAGACAGGAGATCGTCGGTATAAAAGAAGCGCAACTGGGGAAATCGAAATTAAACGAGTCCGTCAACAATCCACAAAGATCATCCCCCAATTGCCGTGGCTTGACAGAAGTAGCGAATGAGGCGATTTCTGGACCGTTAAACCAGAGCTGTCCGAAAACGATCGAAGTGATTGCTTCGCGCACGACCAAGAAATTCGATGTCAGCGTTTCTAGTGACCAAATCCGACTCACCAAAGGAACAAACACTCTTTACATTGACTTCAGAAGTGTTCGGGATGGCCGTCCGACTGACCCTGGAGAAGTGAGCGCCGAGGTTACGATGTCAACACAACTGTTGGCCGTGGCCCGCGTGGATCGCCTTGCTGTGGGCCGTTATTGCGTGCATGTGAATTTTCCACTGCCGGGATACTGGCTGATCACGGTGAGACACTGGAGATCGCAAGATAGTGGGACGATCAAGTTCCTTGAGTCCGTCGATTGACGAGGCGGGGGAGGGTACCGATGCGCCCAGCAGTAGAGTGAGTGCTGCCGAGCGCATCATGTAGCTCGTGCTGTAATCAAAACATGAAGCCTGCTTCAAGAACACCGCGCGGCTGGTTGACGTTCAGACCAGCGGGACCGAAGACGGCGCCTGGCGTCGAGTTGGTAGCGTGAACAATCGCGAAGTCTCCGCGAAGGAAAAACGCATCTTTGTGATAGCACGGGGTGAATGTCAACCCAAAAGCACCGCTACCTGGACCATAAAGTAAGTTGATAGCACCGCTATTGACGCTTCCCGTGGTCTTAATGTATTCCGGCCGGGCTGACAGCGAAAATCCGCGCTTGAAGTTGTAAGTCGTCAAGACAGCTCCTCCCTTGGTGCCCGCACCCTGCTGTATTCCGATGTTCGGGTTCGTCGGCACGTCGGTGTACTGGAAGTACGGCTGTATCACCCAACTCCCGTGGCTGTAGGTATAGATCAGGTTGTAGATCTGCTCATTGTTTAGGAATAGGGGGGTCGCAAGCGTGTTCTTCGCGTATGCCCCTGCATTCCCGCCGCCTACAAAGGCCAAGGCATTAGAGGAATTGAAAGCGTAAGCGAGGGATCCCCACAGCCATGAGTAGCGGTTAGAATAAAAGCCATCATTCCAGCTGAATGATGTGCTGAGCTTCTTGTGGCTCCAGTTGAGTTGTATGCCCCGGTTGACTGCGTTTTCCTGATTCCAGAGCAGTCCACGCTCGATGTTCATGTTTTCGAAGCTGAACGTATACTCGGCGCCGATTAGCGTCGGTAGCGCTCCGACTTCAACATTGAAGTCTCCCTTGACCAGTTTTAAGTAACCTTGCGGAAACGGCCCATAGATGTTCTTGACAGTGTCTGCGGCCGAGAGGAATGGCACCCCGATGGCCGGCAAGTTGTATGCGCCGCCCTGCAGATAAAACTGCCACCATCCGGTAGTCTTTTGGACAAAGACCTGAGCGTTGCTGACGTCCCAGTGTGTCGCCGAGTCGCCGGTAATATGATTTCCTTCCGTCCAGCCCATGCCGCTCAAGATGCCTGTTACCTTGATCGTTCCACCCTCCACCTCACGAGGTGGGGCGGTCTGTAGCGGCCCTGTCATCGTGGGCATTGGCAGCGGTACCGGGTCGGTTTGCTTCTGGGCAGCAGTGCTGTCCGCGGGGGTGGAACTCGGCCCGTTCTGAGAGTCCGAAGGGGCACTCTGCCCAAAAGATGGAAACGCCGCCAGCACTACGACAAAGAGAGCAAGGAAACACACCAATCGTATGCGCAAAGTTGAACTCCTTTTACAGAATCGTTGATTTTAGAATTTCTTATCTACCGCGTCAGCGTGAATCGATCCGCACACTAACCGAAACGACCCGGTCGTGTTAACGACGAAGCCTGTGTCGCGATGAGGCACAACGGAAGCGCTATTGGCAACTGATTTCTGCCCCTTGAGATGTTTCTGTTGGCCCCATGGACATGTACTTAATGATCGCAAAAATATTGCCTACCGAAGGGGGTGTCCAATTGATTGTTTTTCTCAAGGCCATCACAAAAATTTTGAAAAGAGAAATCTATGAGAGGGATAAACGGAATTTTTAGCGTAATGAAAACAAAGGGATATTCCAAGTTCCGCTCGTTAAAAAGAGGTGAAGATGCAAATCGGATGGATTCGCTTTTTGAATGCACCTTTTTCTTTGGGAGGGCGTTATCTCCGCATGATAACTTTCAATTCAAGGAAAGCAGCTGACGTACGGGGAAAATGAAAATGCCCGCGGGTCCCACTTCCAACAGACTCCGAAGAATATGGCCGTTGCTGGTGTGGTGGATTTTGTCTACTTTCTCTCTCTCGCAAACATTACCCACCGACTCCAGGAATTCGGCGCAAGATGTTCATTCTGCCGAATCGGTACGTGCTACGCTTGGACCTTGGCTTCGTGCGGTCGAGGTGTTGATGACGAAGACCAATGATGAGGAGGTACGTTCATATCTTCGGGTGCTGCACAATGCCGCGATGATGTACCCGACAGGAGAAGGGGGCGATGCGGTTCTTGCGCAGCGCGTACTCGCGCCGCCCCCCGATACGACACACCCATGGATCGGAGTAGTTATCATTACTCCTCACGAGAGTCTTCCGGCTGGAAAATGGCAAAAGCTCGCTTCTAGCGCCGACTTTGCGGCCGAGTACCATGAGGACGTCAACACAATCGTACTTCGCTCCGACATACCTCAGATCGCTGTCATCCGAGGACTTCTGTTGGTCCACGAAATGCGGCATTGGCAACAGGCGCGGCCGCCCGGCACATTGACAAGCCCTGAGTCTCGGCTGCGCAAAGAGATCGATGCTTACGAAACTGAGTTCAGAATCCTTGACGCACTGAGACTTCCGCATTATCAGGAATTGTTGACCGCCGAGCGCCTCCTTGTCCGGCAGGGACCCCTGCAGCCCGATTTTAAGAACCCACTCCTGACCCAAGTTTTCCGTAGTTTTCCCACCACATTTGCGAAGCAAATGGCGGCAATCGAAATTACCGTGCGGGCGGCTTTTGCGGAGCTGAACACGTTGCCACCACAGCGCGCAGAGCAGGGGAAGATGGATCTTCTCCGACACTTAGGATACCAATAAGCCCGCCCCCGAGAGTCGCGTTGCGTACAATGAGATTCAGCCAAGATTCCGCGAATGTTGAAAACGGAGATCCCAAACCGACCATGAGAGCTCATCGCGTAGGTAAGACAAACCTTCCTTCGGTTGCGAAGGATGCCGAAACGCGGGTGAGAACCGCTGAGGCAGAGCTAGCGTCCATTAGGGAGCGGTTGAAAAAGCCGACGTTGCCGGAAGATCGTCGCGCCCTCGCCAACCGTTTGAATAGGCTTCAGGAAGCTATTCAGCAGCTGAGAAGCAACCTGTCTTGAAGAAGCAACTCTGACCTGAACTGGCGAGCAGATTCGGTAGCGTGGATTCTTTGTGGGCTTCTACGCCAAGTACATTCTTCCTCGCCTCATCGATCTTGCGATGAGGAACAAAGATACGACTTGCCTTCGGGCGGAGTCTGTGCCTCAAGCTCGCGGTGACGTATTAGAGATTGGCATCGGTTCGGGCTTGAATCTGCCGTTTTATTCGTCGGATGTTAAGGGTGTCTACGGCGTAGATCCTTCACTTGAACTTCAGCGAATGGCAAAGAAGAGGGTCTCAGCCGTCCCGTTTGAAGTCGAATTCGTCCGCCAGTCCGCAGAAGAGCCGTTCCCGATCGGCGATTCAAGCATCGACACGGTGGTTATGACGTGGACCTTATGTTCGATTCCGAATCCTGCACCCGCACTTCAGCAGATGAAGCGAGTTTTAAAAGCCAGCGGCCGCCTGATTTTCGTCGAGCACGGCCACGCTGCCGATCCCAGAGTCGTCGTCTGGCAGGATCGGATAACGCCCGTCTGGAAGCGAATCGGAGGCGGCTGCCATCTCAATCGCAAGATTGACGAACTCATCCGAGCAGCGGGATTTCAGATCTCGGAGCTGAAAACATTCTATCTTCCTGGACCGCGCCCCATGACCTACACTTATCAAGGCTTGGCGCAAGTCGCGCAACAAAACCTTGGGAGAATAACGAATCAAGTTGTCCCTGAACAATCGTGATTCAATCGATGGACACTCCCAATCCGGAAGCCGCCGCGGCAATTCGTCGCATTCAGTGGCTTACGGTCGGCTGGATGACGATCGAGGTCGGAATCGCCTTAGTTGCGGCGCTTCGCGCACACAGTGTGGCGCTTGCAGCGTTTGGAGGCGATAGTGCAATCGAGCTGCTTTCGGCGGCGGTTGTTCTGGCGCGGTTTCACACAACGAGCCGAGTCACCGAGAAGTCAGCAGGCAGGATTGCTGGCTGGCTGTTGGTCTCACTCGGGGCATTCATTGCAGTGCAATCGGTTTATACGTTGACTATTGCCAGATCGAAGCCAGAGCCCAGCTATCTGGGAATCGGACTTCTCCTCGTGGCCGCCCAGGTCATGCCCTGGCTTGCCCGGCGTAAACGTCAGCTTGGGATTGCAACCAATAGTGCAGCGTTGCGGGCGGATGCTGCGCAGAGCTCAATCTGCGCCTACTTGTCGTGGATCGCTCTCGCGGGCTTGCTACTGAACGCGCTCGTACATGCGGTCTGGGCCGATCCAGTAGCAGCTCTGGGGCTACTTCCAATCATCATCAAAGAGGCCAAAGAGAGCTTTCAAGGCCGCTCGTGCGAGTGCAGCTAGGAATCGCCTTCATTCGTGGTGGTAGTGTTTCACTGATTCAAACGCGGAACGGGACGATATACGTTCTCTCCGGAAACGAGGCGAGGTGGAAAATCATTATGCTGGATTGAAGCGTCAGACGAGTCGAATGATCGCGTGGCGGTGACGACGGACGACGGGAAAGGGGCGTGCTATGAAACTTAGCTGGATATTTTTGAATTGCTCTGTTGCGCTTGCCTGTACTCTTGGCGTTGCGCCAAGCTGTAGGGTTGTTCGTACACAAGAACAGCCCCGCCTCGGACCCCAGTCCAGACTGTCTGTCGGCGTGCTGATTGATACCAGTGCACATCAGAAAAACGTGATTAACTTCGAGCGCGAAGTCGTTAATTCAGTTTCCGATGCGTTTGCTCAGCGACCGGCAGAGACATTTGTCATCAGGTATGCAGACGAAGTGGAATTGCTGCAAGACTGGTCCCCACTCGCGCTTGGACTTAGAACGGTTTCCTCTAGAATCAAAGTGGATGTGAGCAGCGAGAAAAATCAACGAACTCTTCTCTATGAAGCGCTAAACGCTGGCCTGCTCAAGCTTGAAGAAAATAGCGCGAACTCAAAGATCCTCCTCATCATTGGAGAAGGAAATAACACCGACGGCGCGATCAAATATTCGCAAATAAAGAAGCGGGCCGAAGCCGCTCGCGTTCAGTGCTTTGCGTTGCTAGTCGCTGATCATAACCTGATGGGAGGCCGGGTCAGGCATTTCGGCTTCGACCTCTACGACCTTGCCTCGGCGACAAAAGGGCAAACATACGACATCGAACGAAGTCGGAAGAATTTGGATAAAGCGATCCGGGATGTATTAAAGAGAATTCATTGAGGCAGATGGGTCTCCAATCTATAGCCGACATGTAGTTTTGGAATTGATCGAAGCACGAGCAGTGTGTAGGAGATCGAGGAATCAGTAGTCCAAGGGAGCTCATTTTTTTGGAAGTTTTCGGTAGGGATGCTCAAAGCTGAGGTAGAGGAAAACACCCTTTTCTCCGCTGCTCGGCCCTACTCCGAACGGAACGGCGATACCAGGAACAATTTGAAGCCCGTTCTTGAAGTTGTAGGCCCAACGAATTCCTGGGCTGAGGAAAAGGTCGCTCATCCACTGTGTGGTCTCCGGCGCGGTCACCTGTTGACTACGATTGAAGACTGTCTCCAGCAGGACATTGAAGCGCGGCTGGACCAGCCAAACAAAGCTTTGGCCGAAGTTGTAACCGAAGGTTGCCGCTGTTTCTCCGCCCGCATTTCTTGCGTTCGGAATAATTGTGGTTCCGACGTTCCAGTGAGTCACCAGTTTTCTCGTCATCACGACGCTAAGAGGGAGCGAACCCTGAATGCCTACGCCTCCAGCCCCACGCCCCAGACGGTAGTCGCCGGTGGGCAGCAATGCACTGAGCCTTGGCGCAAACGCTACCTTGGTTTCACCATTACCCAATAGTTGATATCGATAATTCAAAATCACATCGCCGAATCCTGCACCCGAAGCAGGCTGCTCGCCCGAGTGGAGGGCGGCGAGTGTGTAACTGAGTTGATGGCGTGGACTTGCATCGACCGGCCATTCCTGGGTGAACGTGTAAATCCAATCCTTGCTATTCCAGAAACGTTGAAAATTCTGAATGTGCTGCACGACTCCGAATGCCTGATTGTAGGCTTCCTCGACCAAGAAGCTGTTGTCTTGAATCGGAGGAGAGTCGTTGCTCGAAGCTGTAGATGTTTTCGCGCTTCCAGGAGATCGGTCTGCCTCAGTCTCTTTTCCGCTCATGCTTTGACTTCGGTCGTCAGGGTACACGGTTGAAAGTGTTTGTGCGGGCGCGCCGGCATGAAGCAAAGCGGTTAGCGTCACCGACAGAAGAAGCACGCGAACACTTGAGCTCGACGAAGCAGAACAATTCCTGGCAGCGCCTACAATTAGGGCCAGCGAGGTTTCCACATACAGGCGATACCAGCTGACCTGATCCGGCGCTTTGATTGCGTATACCTTCTCCCGATCTGTTTTTGCGTCCAGGCGGTTCTCCCGTCAGGTCTTTGGAACCCATCGCCCTGACTTCCCAGGAATTCAAAATACTGAAGTTCTTCCTGCACAACGAGAAGCGGGATGTCTCGCGCAATGAACTCTTAAAGGAAGCGTTAGGCTACCACGAATATCCTTCTGTGCGGACAGTCGACAACCACATCTTGAAGCTCAGGCAAAAACTGGAAAGAGACCCAGAGAATCCCACACATTTCCTCACGGTGCCCGGCATAGGGTACAGATTTGTGCGTTAAGTGCGCCGAGGAGATGCAGACCGACGATCACTTCTACGACCCCAACAATGCAGCATGAACGGATATCTGAAACTTCCTAAGCGCGTAGCCGAAGAGATTCCTCGTGTTGAGAGCAGCGCGATCCACTCGCGTCTCCACTCTGGAGTCGCGACTCACTCCGCGCGGAGGAACCACTCGCACCGCATGCTGCCAATACCTCATTGATTGTGCAACGGCTGAATGACAGCTCCAGCAGGCAGAATCCCTGCTGGACCGCTGAGCTCGCGGAACTGAAATATGAGAGAGAAAAGAGAAATATGTGGAAAAGTAGATGATGCCGAGCGCGCGCGGGAGAGGCGCACGGAACCAGCCCTGTCCAATCTTCTAGGCGGAGCGGGTCGCTCCTCTGTATTTCTTTATGCAGCGCCCGGTTCCCGTTTGAAAAGGCTGCGAATCCGCGGCTTGCTTTCAGCTAAGGTGAAGAGACTTCGGCAGTATTTGCAGGCGATCTCGCGGTCTGGCGAATCGAGTTCACTATGGCCAGCTTGGACTTTGCCGATAACGTTCTCGCCATCACAGTAGGGGCAGACGGCACACACAATATCCAGCTTCTGCTTCGACATTTGCCCCCTTCGATCGCGCGCCTGATGTCCGGACTTGCGAATCGGGGGCGTGACCCGTAGACGCGGATTCCCACCCGAGTCAGGCCGTTACCACTGCCACCGTTACTGTACTCTCGAGTTTTCCTCTTGCCAAACTGTGATAGCGGGCTGTGCTAGAACGCCGACGCGTTGTCCATTACTGAATTCCCCGATTGCACCGACCACTTGGCAGTCTGCCGCGGCCAGCTTCGTACGGGTCGGGCGCGCCAAATCCGCATCCGAGAGAGGCTCCACTAGTCCCAACACACATTCGCTCATCCTCACGCGACGTGAGGCGTGGCAGCTCGTGCCAAATAACGAGCTGATTTGCACTCAGGGTGCGCTGCACAATCGGGCAAAGGCGTTGCCACGCCGAGCGCAAATTTAGGAGCATCAGCCGTACAATTACTGCCATCCATGCAATTACCCAACACCGCGGCGAATCGAAATGCGGTTGCCCTGGCAGGTTTGCGGATCGCTGTCGGTTGTCTATTTCTGATCTTCGGGCAATACAAGGTATTTGGCACCCAATTCACCCTGGGCGGCGGATTTCAATGGTGGATCAACCGATTCTTGCAAGGTGGTGCGGCTTATCCGTTCATGGTTCCGGTGCTGCAGCGGATCGTGCTGCCGCATGCGATCCCCATCGCGTTCCTCGTCGCTTTCGGGGAGTTGGCGATTGGGTTCGCGCTTGTATCCGGAATCTGGGTGAGGACTGCCAGCGCCTTCGGGCTGGTCTACATGCTTTCGCTGCTGTCCTCTGCCAATTATCCCGGCGCTCACGTTCCTCTCTGGCAGTATTTCGGAGCCTCGCTGGATCATTCCGTGCTCGCCCTCTGTTTTCTAACCTTTATCGGCGGCCGCAGTGACGAGGCTTTCTCTATAAAGAAGCACCTGCTTAAGCGGCGACGCGCGCTGACCAAATCGGTTCAGAGATCGTTCTCATGATTCCCCAGCCGAGCCGATTAACGTGGATCTCATGACGGATCGATGAGATGAACTCCAGCCTAGTCATTCGGGCTGAAATTACTCGCCGCTTCAGACGGTGGGTGATTGATAGCAACTGGGGAAAAACCCAGCGGGGCATCTTCTGAAATAAAGGTTGTTGGCCGGAGCGACGGGACTCGAACCCGCGGCCTGCTGGGTGACCGGCAGGCGTTCTAACCAGCACACCAGGAAAGGAATACTCCCACGCGATTTTCTAAGCGCCTGGCCCACAACCGGCACACAGATCAACGCGACCTCTAGGCAACACGGCGATTTCGGACTGAATTCATAGTCACCCGTCTCAAGAAAGATAAGGGAACACAGGGGTTTCCAGTCTCTTGTTAAATAGAGAGTAGATATTCCACCTGTAACGTATTGATTTGGCGTCCCCGGCGGGATTTGAACCCGCGTCTGCGCCGTGAAAGGGCGATGTCCTAGGCCGGGCTAGACGACGGGGACCCTTGGGCTTGGCTGAGAGTAGCTGCTTTGCTTCGTCTGGACAACCTCGCCGTCACGCCTCAGACGGACGAGACGAGCTGTGTAGTCAGTGGTTTGATGTTAGCAGCGGGTTTGAGGCGGTGTCAAAAACGACCGTCGTTCAAATCTGTTGGCGCAGTCTGCAATTCTTCTTTGTCATTGATTGTCTTTCACGGTCCGCGCCCAGGACATCTCGCCCACCACCCACTCAACTGCTCTACCGGGAAACAGTCTTACAATAGAGGAGTCTTCTTATGGCTGAGTCACTCTATCTCAATTTGTGGTTTTCTGATTTTGACAGCAATACGATGTTGCCGCACGCCGCCGCTGTGATACGCCAATTCCCTTTTTCACCAGGTCTCGCAGGCGTCACTTACATGGCGATCCATCCAGTTTCATGGACGGAAGCGACCATTCTCGAGCAACGCTTTCGCCCCGGAGTGGCACCGGAAGAGGCGGCGGCAATGGCTACGGATCTGCTTCATGAGGATTACGCCTACGTTTTCGAAGCGCACTGGGACTTATGGGCTCCGCAAGTTCCGGGCGGTGACTGGACATTGCTGCCGTCGCCGGTGAGATTTGTCGTCCGTGGCGAAGAGTTTGAAGAAGGCGAGTCTACCGTCCAGGGCGAAGTGCAAGTGGATTTCGGTCTGGACACGCCGTTCCTGCACGAGGAGTTACAGCTTACGACGGAGCTTGAGTCACGTGTGCAGGCGAACGTCCAAATGCTGGTGGAATTTAGTGCACGTGTCGAATCGAACGCCGGCGCCAGTACACGACTGCTATGGTCCGATTCGGAAGAGAGTCTCGCACAGAAACTGGTCAGCCGGCTGCAAAAGGTGCAGTAAGCTTGGACACCCGCCCTAGCGGCCAGTTTTGGCGGACTTTGGGATCCGCTCGGAAAAGTACCGGATTGGGCAGCTTCTACTTGTGTGACGTGCATCCAAGAATCCGCATGTTTGCAAGGCGCAAGCGCAAGCAAGAAGAAGAGTCGCTGGTTCCACATGGCTTGGTCTGGCAGGCGACGGAAGAGGCAATCTCCGAGGAAAAGAAGTTTCCTGCCGTCGCTCCCGCCGCCAAAATCGCCGAGACTGCGCCTGTGCCGAATGAACCCGCTGCGCCAAGCGCCAGCACCTATCCGCTGAAAAAACCGGTTGCCAGTTCTCCGCCCCTGTTTTGGCGCTCACAAAGGAAGCCTGAGCTCATATATCCGGCGAAAGCAGAGCCCGCTGCGGCGCCTGTGCCCGGTCCGGAAATCGAACAGATTGAACACAGGGATACTAGGCCTTCGGTCGGGCGTATACCTTCAACCCGCCACCGACCGGCGTTGGCGCCAGCTCGGGAACACTTTGGGCGTATTGTCGAACGCATTTCGGCAGAGAGGCAAATGTTTGCCCGCCTGAGCCCCGGGTTGAAGCGGCAAATCAAATTGTTTAGCGGCCGATGCTCCGTAGTGCTGAAGCTCCTCAGGAATGAATTGCGCGACGATTACAAGGTCGGCGTAAAAGGGAGTGCGCGGCTGCTCGAAGTCGCAGCGGGGGCATCCTCGAATCTCACGCTGCACGCGAAAAAACAGATCGGTCGAATCTTCAGCAGCAGCAACCTGCGGGCCAGCCCACCTGCTTCCCTCTCGGAAGCGGACCTGTCGCGGAGTCGCACTGCGCGAATACCTCGATTGCCGAAAATTCGACTGCGGAAAATACAGATTCGGCTCCGTGGATTACCTCTCCGCGCCCGGATCGAACTCGCCCGCGTGAGATCAGAGTGGAAGTTGGAGCGACATGCGGCGCTAAGTTTACGGCGGCTCTGGATCTCGAGTTTGCTGGTGGCACTTTCCGCGATGTTTGTGTTCGCCTTGGTTTTAACGGCTCGAAACTACGGAACCGCTTCCCTTCCGAGTAACCGGCTACGTTCTAACACGCAGTCGACATCGAATGTCCTCCCGGTTGCGAGCGAGATACCAGTGAAGCCGCCCGCGATTCACGCTGATATCCCCGTAAAACTGGAGAAACGGCGCGCCTCTCAGCCAAAGCACAAGCCTGGGAGGCCGCCGATCCTTGCTGCTAGCCAGCGGCGTCCGAAACCCAGATATGACGAAGAGGAAGATTACGTAGCCCAGGATACCTACGTCTATTACGGGAACAAGCGGGCTGGTTCTCGCTGACTACCTGATGTTTACCAGGCGCCACGCAGGTTCGAGTGCGAAGTTTTCATCGCGGCAGAGACGAAAGTTGCGTACGTTTGGCAAACGATTCCTAGATAGGTATCTCAACATCCCCTAGGCGCTCTTTGCCGCTGGAAAGTCGTTTCGATCAGCTGTTCTCGCGATGCTCGCACCCAATTCCCGCGCAGTTTGATTCACGAATGGCTCATTCATCAGGTCACGGCGCGAGTCCTGGCTGCTGTTTCCAATGATCCGGTGTTCGAGCTTGTCAGCCAGGCCATCCCATCCCAGGTTCGGATCGTGTCCGTAGTCAGAACCGTGAAACAGCATGAGCGTACCCGCATAAGGCTTCGGCGAATAGTTTTGTTCGGCGCGCAAAAGTGTTCTCCACACGTAGAGCGTGCGCATGAACGGCGGAATTCTCAGCCCCAAACCAAACCATACCCGATACATTGTAGGGGCTAGCTTTTGCTGGGCAATCCAAACCAGGCGGGCGGATCTCCGGTACAGAGCGCGCACTGGCGATTTGAGCAAGGTGCCGAGCCGGTCGCGAACTGGCTTAGCCGGCGGCTTCTGGGATGGCGGCGCCGGAACCCTGCGATGGTGGCGTAGCGCAGCCGTGAACAACACCACGAGCGCTGCCGATTCACCCCGGCGAAGAAGCTGCTGCGCCATCTCAAACGCGACCAATCCTCCGAAACAATAGCCGCCAAAACAATACGGACCGGTGGGCTGAACCCTGCGAATCTCAGAAAGGTAGTATGCAGCCATCTGCTCAACGGTGGTGCGCTGAAAACGCCTGCCGTCGAGGCCTTCGGGCTCGATTCCATAGAACGGCTGGCTGTCCTCCATTTTTGCTGCCAGCCGGTGCAGGAACAGAGTGCTGCCGGCTCCTCCATGCACGCAAAAGAATGGAGGCCGTGTTCCCCCTTTGCGCATTGCAACCAGGGTCGAGTATTCGGTGCTCTTGCCCCGCGGACGCAGCTCATTGGCCAATAGCTCAACTGTGGGCGCGTGTATCAGCGTAGTCAGCGGCAGCTCCTTGCCAAATGTGTGGATGATCTTCGTGAAAAGACGAGCGGCCTGCAGCGATTGGCCACCTAAATCGAAAAATCCATCCTTAACCCCGACCGGACGCACCCCTAACACTTCTTCCCAAAGCGCCGCCAGTTTCTTTTCGAACCCGTCTCGCGGAGCAACATACTCGCGATCTTGTTGATAATCGTCGGCCTGGGGTGCCGGCAATGCCTTGCGGTCCACTTTGCCATTCGGCGTCAGGGGAAATTCGTGCAGCCCCACGAGCGCGGAAGGAATCATGTATTCCGGTAACTGCTTCCGCAAATGTTCGCGAAGTTCAGAGAGTGAAAAGCTGCCACCCGACCTCGGAATAAAGTATGCAGCCAGGTACTTGCTGCCGAAGTCCCCTTCCCTCGCCACCGCGACCGCCTGCTGGACCGCGGGATACTGCTCCAGCACGGCTTCGATCTCACCCAACTCGATGCGGAATCCCCGAATCTTCACCTGGTGATCGAGACGGCCTAGGAACTCGACATTGCCATCCGTGCGATAGCGTGCCAAATCTCCGGTGCGATACATTCGCGCGCCGGGACTTGCGGAGAAAGGGTCCGGAACGAATTTCTCCGCCGTCAGCTCGGGCCGTTCAAAATATCCGCGCGCCAAACCGTCGCCGCCGATGTAAAGCTCGCCTTCGCTCCCGAAAGGAAGCGGCTGACGCTCGGGATCGAGGACGTACAGGCTGGTGTTCGCGACGGGTTTTCCGATGGGCACATTGCGTTCATCCTTACCGCGAACACGGTATAGAGACGACCAGATTGTAGTTTCCGTCGGACCATACACATTCCACACTGGTCCGCAATAAGCCGCCAGTTTACGGGCCAATTCGGGCGAGAGCGCCTCGCCTCCCACCAGCGCTTTTAGATTGCGATCACCTGTCCAGCCACTCTCGATCAGCAGGTGCCAAGTAGTTGGGGTCGCCTGCAACACGGTGGCGCGAGAAGTCTTCAGCAGATTTTTCAAGAGCTTTCCATCGAACGTAGTCTCCCGGCTGGCCACCACCAGGCGCGCACCGACAAGCAGCGGAAGAAATATTTCAAGGCCGGCGATGTCAAAGGAGATCGTCGTAACTGCCAGCAACGCGTCGCGGTCATTCAGTCCAGGTTCACCGCGCATTGAGCAGAGCAGGTTCACAACACTTCTGTGCTCCAGTTGTACGCCTTTTGGTTTGCCCGTCGATCCTGAGGTGTAAATGACGTAAGCGAGATTCGCAGGGCCAACCTCGGAGGGCACCGGCTCGTCACTCTCGCCAGCAAGGGAGGTCCACGTGGAATCCAAGCAAATTACCTGCGCGGCGGTGGGAGGAAGAAAGGTTCGCAGCCCTTCCTGAGTAATGAGAACTTTGACGCGGGCCTCATCCAACACATACTGAATCCGGCCCTGCCCGAAAGAAGGATCAAGCGGAACATACGCTCCCCCGGATTTCAGGATCCCCAGCAAGGCCACAACTATTTCTAGAGAGCGCTCCATGCATACGCCCACGAGCACTTCCCGTTGCACGCCCCGTTTACGCAGCCGTCGCGCAAGCTGGTTCGCTCGCGCATGAAGCTCGGCGTATGAGAGAGAGTGCCCTTCGAACTCGACCGCAATAGAAGCTGCGTGCTCCTGCGCTGTGGTTTCTAGCAACTCGTGCGCGCAGGAATGACGGGGGTAATCCGTTTCTACTGGACACGCGAAATGTGCTACGGACAGAGGTTCACGATAAGCGTGGGGGGAGGACATCACACAACTCCAACTTGCTCCAATTGGTCCAATAACTACGCGGGCCTAGGAAAGCTGTCAAGCGCTATGTGGCACAAGCGCAGAAAAAGTCTAAGTCAACTCAAGAATGCGCAGAAATTTTCGCCTGCAGTGCAAATGGCAAGTACGAAAATGCAATATATTGCGGATTTGCCAGTCCTCCATCCCAAGGCGGCCTTACACAGCCTGACAAGTCGATTCACCAACTGCGAATAATCGCTGCCTTTGGAAGTGCCTCACAAATCACGGCGACGCGGGCTAGTTCCTTCCTGGCAACCAAAGCCAATATCGAGTCGAACCCAAATGTATCCACTCAGAATTGTTTTGCAGGTGCTCTGTCGGCGGTATCGCAATTACGGCGCTGGCGCCGCGCGACGCGAACAGATTCAGTATTTCCTGCTGCGTGGTCAGCGGAGCGCTCCAGAATTCCGGAACATGTTGAAGATCCACTTCTGCCGCAACCTGGACGCGCGCGACCCGCTCAACTCCGAGATCACCGTTGGCGCAGATACGCGCTACTTTATCGCCGGGCCCGATACCAAGTTCGCCCAGTTCAGCGGCGGCCTGAGCATCCGCGTTCGACTTCTGACTAACTTCAAAGTACTTGACGTAGGTGCGCGCGGCGAGGGGCAGCAACAACGAAACAACTATCACCACCGTGAATGCGAGAACGGTTCTTCGATCCACATTTTGTGGAATCCTGAAGCCGAGGATGATTCCGAGCAAAATCAGAACAAGAAATTCCGCTACATAACGAGATTCGACGTGCACGGGGAGGTAGAGAGCGCAGCCCGCTAAGCCAATCATCCAGATTGGCCACGTCCTCGCCCACGCTGCCCAAAGTTGGCCGCCTTTCCATAAGGGATACGCGAGTGCCAACGCCGCCAGCATCAGCCCCCCAAGCTCCAGCACAAGCGCGGCGAGGTTTCGGAGACTTGGTACGAGCTCTATTATTTGCTGCTTCAAAATAAAACGCGGACGGGCCCCGATTACCCAATCCGAGGGATCGAAACGAAGAGGGTGAGTGACAGTGGAAGCCTGCGAAAAAGCATAGGCAGGAGGAGACGAGAAAATCTTCTCTGGACTGTGCACAAACGAACCACGACCGCTGCCTACACTCTGCAAATACCAAACTGGGCGCGCGTGGTTCACGTGCACGAGATAATTGAACGCCCCACTCTCGCCGAGCGTGAAGTGACCGCGAGTCCGCGAGAGAGGAACAAAATACAAACTGCCGATCAAGAAGACGAGCGCCAGCGAAGCGGCGGCCATCTTTAGAGCGGGACGCCAGTTTTCTACCAAGAACAACGTGGCCGCGAGAACCAGCAGCCCGATAGGCAGGAGTGGAGCTTTGACCAGGAACCCAATTCCCAGGAGTGTGCCCAACAGGAAGTAGTCACTCCAGCGCGCGACATGTCCTTGCATGCGCAACGGCATCCCGACCGCGAGGTAAACAAACCCGGACATGAGCATGTCTGGCCGCAAGTTCCTAACCGAGATCTCAGCAATCGAGGCCCACAAGAACCCTGCGTAGGCGAGGGACAAGTATGCCCATGCGGGTATCGGCAGGAACGCACTCTCTTCGACCGAGACTTCGTCAGGTATGGCGAATTTCCTTATCGCGACGCTCAGGAAAAACTCAAAACAGACAAACGCGAAGATAAAAAAGACAATGTTCAATAGGTGCGCGTCCACAATTTCGTTTGGAGCCGAGACGCTGAAAATTCTACGGAAAATACCCAGCAGAAATGGGTAGAGAGGGCTCCAAACACCGTTGATGAGACGGTGCCAGTCCGATCCTGGGAATACGCCGTCGCTCATGTCCAGATAGGAGATGGAGTCCGTTGAAACTTGGTAACGGAAGACCCACGCCTGGGCAGCAGCGAGCAGGAGACCCACTACCCAGAATCCGGTTCGCAAGGCTGTCACCGATTCTGGCCGAGGCTTGCGCTTCACGAGCTCCGGCGCAGGCATTTGCGCCTGGGAAGATGAAACATCAATGGGAACACTTCGGGCGTTCATAACTGCGACATCTCACTTCGATAGTTAGTTACTTCAAGGTCACGAGTCGTTCAACCAATTCCGAATAATCCTTCTTGTCGAGGCCATGGACCTCGCGGTTATATTCGTCCACTTTCGACGAATAGTTCATCGAGCAGAATTTGGGGCCGCACATCGAGCAGAATGCGGCTTCCTTATAGTAATCATCAGGCAGAGTTTCATCGTGCATGGCACGGGCAGTTTCAGGATCGAGCGAGAGGGCAAATTGTTTTTCCCAATCGAACTTATAGCGGGCAAAACTAAGAGCGTTGTCGCGGTCCTGCGCGCCAGGACGGCGGCGGGCAAGATCGGCGGCATGAGCGGCGATTTTGTATGCGATGATTCCGTCTTTCACATCTTTTTCGTTGGGCAGGCCCAGGTGCTCTTTCGGAGTTACGTAGCAAAGCATGGCGGCGCCGTGCCATCCAATCATTGCCGCGCCGATCGCTGAAGTGATGTGATCATATCCGGGGGCAATGTCGGTGACCAGCGGCCCTAGCGTATAAAAAGGTGCTTCGAAGCAGAGCTCGCGTTCTTTGTCCACCTGCTCTTTGATCTTATCCATGGGCACGTGTCCAGGGCCTTCGATCATGACTTGCACGTCGTGCTCCCAGGCTTTCTTTGTTAACTCGCCGAGTGTTGCCAGTTCGGAAAATTGAGCCTCGTCGCTGGCGTCGGCGATGCAGCCAGGGCGAAGCCCATCGCCGAGCGAGAATGAGACGTCGTACTTTGCAAATATTTTGCAAATGTCGTCGAAGCGCTGGTAAAGAAAATTCTGCTTGTGATGATGCGCCATCCATTGTGCAAGAATTGCTCCCCCGCGGCTCACGATTCCGGTGATGCGCTTGGAGACCATCGGTAAATACTGGATCAGTACGCCGGCATGGATCGTCATGTAATCCACGCCCTGCTCGGCCTGCTCGGCGATCACCTCAAGCATGATGTCGGCGTTGAGGTCTTCAATCCTTTTCACACGTGAGACCGCTTCGTAGATGGGCACGGTGCCGATGGGGACGGGAGAGTGCCGCAGAATGGCTTCGCGGATCTGATGAATGTCGCCCCCGGTTGAAAGATCCATCACGGTATCAGCGCCATAGTGGACCGCGGTGTGCAGCTTCTTGAGTTCTTCGTCAACATCGGAAGTGACCGCGCTGTTACCGATATTCGCGTTAATTTTGCAGAGCGACTCTACCCCGATGCACATCGGCTCAAGCTCAGGATGATTGATGTTGGCGGGAATGATCATCCGCCCGCGAGCAACTTCGTCGCGCACAAGCTCCGGCGCGATCTTCTCACGCAGAGCGATATACCGCATCTCTTCCGTGATGACGCTCTGCCGGGCATAGTGCATCTGCGAGAAGTTGCCGTCCGAGTTTTCGGATTTGCGGCTGGTGATCCAGTCCGCGCGCGGCCGGGCAGTGACACTGCCACTGTTTCCGTTATGTCCGTTGGGAGAAGGCATGACTGGCTGTCCTTAGGGTGACCGTTGTCTGCTTATTATACGCGGCCACAGGCGGGTCGTTTCAGTGGCGGAGTTTGCATCCACCAGCTCGGATTGCTGACCCGAATTCAGGCGCGAACAAGCAAATCTACTTAAAACATCTTAAAATGCACCCAAGAAAAAAATGAGGAGGACCGCGGCACTCATCTTCCCACTTGCTGAGAGGCGGAGGGCCACCAAGCCACATGATCGGTTCGACTCTTTCTCACTATACGGTGGAAGCGCTCCTGGGCGAGGGCGGCATGGGCGTCGTGTACCGCGCCCGCGATACCGTGCTCAATCGCACCGTCGCCATTAAGGTGCTTGCAAATACTGCGATTGGTGACGCCGAATCCAAGCGGCGCCTTCTGAAAGAGGCCAGGGCCGCCTCTGCCCTCAACCATCCCAACATAGTGACCATCCATTCAGTCGAGCGAGAAGGCAACATCGACTTCATCGTCATGGAACACGTCTCGGGGACGCCGCTCACGGTGCCGTCCGGCGGTTTGCCGCTCGATTGCGCCCTCGATTACGCGTACCAAATGACGGGCGCGATGGCCGCAGCTCACGAACTTGGCATTATTCATCGTGACATCAAACCGGCGAACGTTGTGATCGGGCCCAACGGCCAGCTCAAGATTCTTGATTTCGGCATTGCGCACCGTGCCCTGTTGCAAAGCAATAAGGAGACGGCACCGCGCACGACCGAAACCATCAGCGCTTCCGGTGCCCTGGTGGGCACCGCGGGATACATTTCGCCGGAACAGATCGCGGGGCACCCCGCCGACGCACGTTCCGATGTTTTCGCGCTGGGCTCGGTCATCTTCGAGATGCTCACTGGCCGGCGGGCATTTGCTGGCAACACGATGTGGGCAGTCATGGACGCCACGCTTCATTACAATCCGCCGGCGGTTGACGCGTGCAGGCCAGAACTGTCAACCCATCTCGCCCAGATCGTCTCCCGCTGCCTCGCCAAGGATCCGGCGAATCGGTATCCATCGGCCCGCGAGCTGTATGAGGAGCTGGTTGCATTGCGTGCGGAACGTGGTCCCGAATCCTTGCCGGTGACATCTCGCAGTGCCCGACTCGCTATCGCAATTGGGGTGGTGCTCGCGCTTCTCGGGGGCGGAACCCTGGTGTTCTCGCATTTGCGCGAGTCGAGACTTCGGTCGGCGCGCGCGGCTGTCCCAGAAATCAGCCGCCTGGCGGCGGAGGGGGATATCGTCGGAGCTTACCGGCTGGCGCAAACCGCGCTAAAGCTAGCGCCCGAAGATCCGCAAGTCAGGGATGCATGGAAAGGCGTAACCCGGCCGTTTCCGGTCACCAGCGATCCTGCGGGTGCCGACGTCGCGTTCCGAGCCTACTCAGGAGCGGACGACGGCTGGATTCCACTCGGAACGACTCCAGTCGGAAAGCGACGTCCGCTGGGCCTGATGCGCTGGCGGGTAACCAAGGACGGGTACGACCCTCTCGAAGTCGCGCCCAACGACCCGATACCCAACTTTGCTTTAGTCCCACGCGGCACATCGTTACCCGGCATGGTTTACGTCCCGGCGGGATCGTATGAGCTGGAAAGTGAGGGCAGGACGGTCGAGCTTCCAGACTATTGGCTCGACAAATACGAAGTGACGAACCGCGAATTCAAGAAGTTTATTGATGAAGGCGGATACCGCAATTCACAGTTCTGGCCGCAACCATTGGTCAAAGATGGTCGCACTCTGTCATGGGAGCAGGCCATGGCTGAATTTCGCGACACCACCGGTAGACCGGGACCATCCACGTGGGAACTTGGCGCCTACCCGGACGGGCAGGATGATTGGCCGGTAAGCGGCGTGAGTTGGTATGAAGCAGCCGCGTATGCAGCGTACGCAGGCAAACGGCTGCCTACTGTATATCACTGGTACAACGCGTCGGGCGCGTCGGGGATATTTTCGGAGATTCTACATTTCAGCAATTTCGGCGGGAAGGGCGCTACCCGCGCCGGCAGCACAGGTGGCCTGGGACCGTATGGCACATACGACATGGCCGGCAACGTGAAGGAATGGGTCTGGAACGAAACCAATCGCGGAAAGCGCTACATCCCTGGTGGCGCATGGAACGAAGCGCAATATCAATTCCATGATGAAGACGCTCAGCCACCATTCGAGCGACGCAGCGGTTATGGCTTCCGCTGCATGATCCAACGGCGCGAACTCGATGCCAACCTGCTGAAGCCCGTCGTGACGCTGGAACGCGATCCTAAGACATTGAAGCCCGTAGGCGATCAGGTGTACCAGGTCTATCGCCATCTATACGATTACGACCCCGTCCCGCTTGACAGCCAAGTTCAGGAGACTGACGACGGCAATCCACGTTGGCGTCGCGAACGGGTATCGTTTCGAGCGGCGTATGGCACGGAGCGCGTTCCTGCGTATTTGTTTCTGCCGCGGAACAGCCCTGCTCCGTACCAGGCCGTGGTGTTCTTTCCTGGCTCAGACGCGGTTATGCTGGCGTCCAGTCGCGACCTGTCGCTGCAGTTTTTGGAGTTCATTCTCAGAAGTGGGCGGGCGGTAGTGTATCCCGTGTATCAACAAATGTATGAGCGGCGTACAGATAGCGCACGCACTCAGAGCTTTTTGCGCGAGGTCAGCATTCAGCGCGGCCAGGATGTTCGGCGGACGATTGATTATCTGGAGACAAGGCCGGACATTGATCACTCACGCATTGCGCTGTACGGGCTTAGCCTTGGCGCGCAGCTTGCCCCCGTTTATCTGGCGACCGAACCCCGCCTGCGCACCGGTGTTTTGCTGTCGGGTGGATTCGAGAACTGGCAGATGCCGCCTGAGGCTGATCCCGTCAATTTCACGCCCCGCGTGAAACAGCCCGTGTTGATGGTGAATGGGCGCGAGGACTTCGATCTGCCATACGCGACCGCACAGGTACCTATGTTCCGCATGCTGGGAACCGCCGCAGCCGACAAACGTCATGCTGTGCTCGAAGGCGGCCATATACCCCCCCGGCCGCAAGATGTGTATAAGGAAATCCTTGATTGGCTGGACCGCTATCTCGGCCCGGTAGGCAAGTAGCAAAGTCGTCGAACCCGAACTGGCGAAATCCTTATCACCCGGCCGAAGCCGGGTTCGCTCGACGTCGACTATGCGGGCTCCACAGGCGCAGCTACACGCACCGGCCACGTCGCACTCAGGAATCCGATGGCATAAACAATTCCGATGACGGAAAATCCAGCCACTAGATTCCATTGCGCCACGGCTCCGACTAAATATGACTGCAGCACTTGCAGGGTGGTTCCGGCGGCGTAGAAGGTGTTCTGCACGCGTCCCATGAAATGCTGGGGGATTTGCTCCATCAAACTGGTGTTCATGGCAATGCCTGTAATGCCGCGGCCCGAACCCATCAACGCGTAGATCAGAACTGCGATTATCAGAACCGGCGCGAGCGGGGCCGCAATCATCAGCACTGCGAGAACTCCGAGCGAGATCGCCATGGAGCGGCGGGCTCCAAATTTCTTGATGAACGCGGGGGCATAGAAAGCGCTGATAAATGCGCCGCCGCCCCAGCCAAAGTTGAGCCATCCATACCCGACCGCGCCTTTGTGGAATACCTGGTCACTGAGTGGGGCGGTAACCACGATCCCGGTCATCATGGCGGAGAGAAAGAGCGCCCAACTGAGACCGAGCATCACGATTTCGCGATGTTCGCGAAGGAATTGCAGGCCTTCGCGCATCTCGCGAAAGAATTTCTGCACGGCGGTTTCGGCAGCAACAATATCCGCGTGTAATTCAGCGGGACGTGGGACCACATGGCGTCCTTTGCGGACCGCGAAATAGCAGAGGAATGAGACAACGTAGGTGCTCACATCAATCAGCAGAACGCCGCCGAGACCGAGCTTGTTGTATACAAATCCAACGATCGCGCCGGCGATCAGCCATCCGCCTTGGACTCCAGCGAGCAAAAAAGTGTTCGCGTGGACGAATTCGTCTCCGGGCGTGAGCTCCTGGATGAGCGCGGTGATCGTCGGCCAGAACATCCAGAACCCCGCGGCGACCAGGGCATTCATGGCGTACAGTTCCCACACTTTTGCTTTTCCTGCGAAGGCGAGAATTGAAATTGCGAGGATAATGACGGCACGGGCGGCGTCAAGCATCATGACCAGCCGGCGCCGGTCTTCACGGTCAATGACTACGCCGGTGAAAGGGAGCAGAAGAATTGCTGGGATAGTTTGAACTACGGCGAGTGTCCCTAACGCAATTTCTGAGTGAGTGGCTTGCAGAACGTACCAGGCCACAGCGGCGGCATTCATTCCGCTGCCGATCATGGAGACGAGGTTTGCGGCGAAAACGAACCGCAGCCCTTTTTTCTGCAAAATCGAACGCATGCGCTACTCTACAATGTTCCCTGAGACGTATGCTAAGCAGAACACTTGTACTGTATTGTTTTGGAGTCGGGGAGGAGGATTTTAGAATGGAGTAGCCAATGCTTGCGGCAAGTGGCTCACTTCGAAAGACTGATTGAAGCTCTGAAGCGTTTGTTCCGGCGAAGGCCGGAACCGGAATTGCCCGAAGATCCATACGCGTATGTGCCCGCTCCAAGAAGGCCTCGAGCGTCTTCTCGTAGCGCGGCCGCAGTTGCTGACAATCCGCAAGACTGAACCGATCACTTCTCTGGTTCAAGTCCCCGTCAAGAACTTTGCCCGTCAATGATATTTTCTAAGCCTAAAGGAACGTTCTCATGGATCCGATCTCTCAATTCAAGGAAATGCAGAAACAAGGCTGGACGCACTTCGCGCCTTTGCAGGCGCTCACAACTCCTGCGGCAGCGCAGTTAGTGAGGCACGCGTCAATTCGCGCAGGAAATAAAGTTCTTGACGTCGCCTGCGGAACAGGAGTGGTCGCCATCACCGCAGCCCGCCTCGGGGCGAAAGTGACCGGACTTGATCTGACCCCTGAACTGCTTGCACACGCGAGAGAGAATTCAAGCATTGCGAAAGTTGACGTGAAATGGCATGAAGGAGATGTTGAAAACCTTCCCTTCGAGGATTCCAGTTTTGACGTTGTCGTCAGTCAGTTCGGCCACATGTTCGCGCCTCGCCCGGAAGTTGCGATTGGCGAAATGCTGCGGGTGCTCAAGACGGGAGGAACGATAGCCTTCGCCACCTGGCCGCCCGAGTTGCTGATCGGCCGCAGCTTCGTTCTCGCAGGGCGATACGCACCCCCGCCGCCAGGAGTCGCGCCGCCTCCACTGTGGGGTGATCCCAACATTGTGAGAGAACGGCTCGCAAGCGGAGCAAAGCAGATCACCTTCGACCGCGCAAGAATGGAAGTGCCTGCGCTTAGCCTGCAACATTTCAGGAAGACCATTGAGCAGACTGCAGGCCCGATCATCAAATTGGTGGAATTCTTGAGCGCGACCGATCCCGCGAAGCTTGCTGCCTTCCGCTCAGAATATGAGGCGCTGGTTTCAGAGTACTTTGAAGGCAACGTCGTGCATCAGGATTACTTATTGACGCGGGCAGTAAAGTCCTGAGTTTTCCATGATTCAGCATTAGTCTGCTCTCGTGTTTTGGATCGGGCATGTCAGGCTGACCGGATAACGGTGTTCCTTCTAGGCCAACTAACTTCCACTTTCTTGGATTCCCACAAAACGAAAATGATGAGAATCAGCATGACCGGTTCGATCGGGTGTTTATAGCGCGGAAACGGGTTCACTACGTAATAAGGAAGGGGGTACACGAGGAGAAACGGCGCGAGAAGCCAGCGATAGCGATTTCTGCGATAGAACGTAAGCGCGAGTCCAGCAAACGCGAATGCGGCGGCCAACAAGAATTGGGTGTGGCGGGCCACCCAGAGATCGTATCCCGCAACAATTGTGGCCTGAGGAGGCGCAGCCCAGAAGTACCCGGCCCGTTCCAGCGTAAACAACAGGAATTTCCCTGGGTGTTGTCTGACGAATTCGCGAAACTGGCCACCCTTCTCGTCCATGAAGCGGATTTCGCCCAGTTCTTGAAAACGCCGCATAGAGGACGGATCGTTGCCCGGGTGCTCGTTGCGCGTCCACAGACCTGATGATGCGTTGTTGTTGGCCTCGTGCAATTCCAGTGGCAGATTGTCGCGGATAAAAATAAATCTGCCGAATGTAAGGTAGTTCCGCACTGTCCAGGGCGTAACGCACAGGAGCACAACCAGCAAGCACAAAGCCACGCCCGAATACCGGACGGGGGACGCAGGACGCTGAACCATCAGCCAGCCGAGAAAAAACGGCAGCAGCATAATGACAGCAGTATTGGTCAACGCGATCAGACCCCAGAGGAGAGCGAAAATAATCCAGTCGTGGCGGCGAGCACCGTCACCCATTCGAATGGTGAGCCACAGGGCCAGAGTCAATAAAAACGTGATAAGGCTCGCTTCCCAGACAACTCGCACTGGCCAATAAATAAGATATGGAAAAACCGCCCAAGTCCATGCCGATCCGCGGGCTACCCATCGTCCGAAAATGTGATTAGCAATCAGGTACACCGTCCAGCAGGTGAGCGCGGCAAAGACGCTGTTGAAGGCCAGAATCATCCACGCAGAAGCGTGCGTGTAAATTCCAAAGAGTTTGAAAATTCCCGCGAGAATGTAGGGATATACCGGAGCCGTCCAGGCACTGGGGCCGGAGTTCAAATCTGTGGGCGAACTGAATCCCTGGCCCTGCGCGATGGAGCGTGCGATCCGCCCCATTTCCCAGCCGAACTGAAAATGATCCCGACGCGGCGTGATCCGGTATGTGTGCCCGAGACTGATGACTGCCAGTCGCAGAAGAAATGCGATGAGGACGATGAAAAGAATCGAATGCCGAAAGGATTGCTTCTTGGGTCCCCCAGCAACTTGGACAACTGCTTCCTCGGTCTGAAGAGTTCTTTCGGGCACGTGCTCAGACTATCGCAGGGCACGCTTGATCCGCCAGATTTCTCTCAGCCTGCGCGCCTGAAAGGCGTAAACCACGAAGGACACTAAGCACCAAAAACGCAAACGGAAATTGAGGAGTTGGCCAATTTCATCTGAAGGCAAGGTCGGCAACGGAAACGAGAGGCTTGTCGAAGAGTGCCATTTCCTCGGGTGTCGGCACTTGGAATCCCTCGAACCATCGGGACATGGCATCTCGTTCTATGGGTGGATTCTCCCGGCTCCGACGTTGAATCCTCTCGAAGAGAACCTCCACAGGCGCAGCGAGATAATGCAACTCAACGGCAGCGCCAATGGCTCGGGCTCCGAGCCGCAAGGTATCCCTCTCGGATCTTCCCCACGTGCCCCATTCGATGATTACAGTAAGACCGAGCGCGAGGAGTGTTTGAGCGAACTGCCACTGCAACCCCTCGATCTTCCCGCGCCTTTCTTCGTCGTAGAGGTTTAGTGAAAGAGCATTCATCCACTCGTCGGGAGAGAGACGAACCGCGCGGAGCCTGCTTTCAAGCGCCTTGGCAACTGTGGTCTTACCCGATCCCGGCAACCCGCACACAATGATCAATCTCGATCCAGTGCCTGATCTTTCCATAGGTGGATTATCCCTGATGAATGATCTGCTTCTGCGGAGAGTTTTTCACACCGCATAGGGTGGCCGATTTCACGCTGACCCACTATCGAAATCGAACTCCACTTGCGTCCTGAGCCGTTCAGAGATACGATTCGGCGCGCAGGTAGGAGGTGCCTCGTGAATCGCTCTCAGTCAATGATTATTGCGCTGTTTCTGCTCATTACTCCCCTCGCCTATACCCAGGTGGACAAGATCGTGATCCCGGCCGGCACGGCTGAGGATCAGGCGTTGAATGCGATCAACAGTGAGCAGGATCCTCAGAAGAAATTGTCGATGTACAACGATTTCGTCGAGAAATTTGCCTCCAACCCCGTGGCGGTTGCATACGGCAACTGGCAACTGCTGCAGTATTACCAGAGCACAGGCGGCGTGCAGAAAGCGGTTGAGTACGGAGACAAAGCAGTTGCCGCTGCTCCCCACAATATGGACATTCTCTCCTCACAAGTTGACGCTGCCCAGAAGCTAAAGGACAACGCCCGTCTCTTCAAGTATTCGGTGATGGGAGGCGAAGTCTATGGCTCAATTGCCAAGCAGCCCAAGCCCGCCGATGTGAGTGACGAGGAGTTTGCGTCAAAAGTGGCTTCCGACCAGGCAGAGAGTAAGGGCGCCTATGATTTTTTTGAAGACGCCGCGTACATGGCCATCGCTAATGAAACCAAGGCTTCCACGCGAATGGACTACATCGAGAAATTTACTTCGACGTTCCCTAATTCAAAGGTGGATGACCAAGTTGCGTCCTATGCAATGCAGTCCTTATACGAACTCAAGGACACGCATCGGCTGGTTACCTACGCTGAGAAAGCATTGGCGGCCAATCCGAACAACTTACCGGCATTGCTCTTGCTGGCGAATGCGTACTTGGACAGCGGCGAGGCGGGCAGTTCGGCAAAAGCAGTCACCTACGCACAGCGGGCAATCGTGGCGGCAAAGGCTGATGATCCGGCGGACCGTTCGCGGAAAGTCTCTACGGGAGCTGCACACTCGGTCATGGGACGGGTATATGCGAAGCAAGAAAAGACTGCGCAATCAATCCCAGAGCTGAAATCAGCGATCACACTGCTTAAGGGACAAGACGAACAGCAGTACGCGATTGCCGCCTACTATCTCGGCTGGGACTACGCCAAACTGGGCAAGCTCACCGAAGCCCGGGCCGTGCTCACCGAGCTTGCAGCGACGCCTAGCGCGGTCCAGCAACTAGCAAAGGACCTGCTTGCCAAGGTGAACACGGCGCGGGCGGTGGGAAAGTAACCGGTCAGTGTCGCGCCAACTCGTCGGACAATAAGTGAGCCTTGCTGGCCAGCGTCTGCGCCCTCGGAAAATCGCCGGAGTCTGACGCAGCCTTGGCCTGAAGCACGTATGAGTGTATCTGTTCGAGCGTACTTTGCTGGGCCGAAGTAAGCTGGCGGCCCGCGACCTTCTTCAAATTCGCATCGGTTGTCGCTAATAGTTGACTGGTGTTCTCGCGCTGATGCCGCGCCTGCTCGTCGTTGATGGCCGGAGAAATTTGGGCTGAGCTGTCTTTAGCGCCTCCATTCCGGACTACCACTTTGCCAGATTGAGAAGCTGCAGCTGGTTTTTTTCTGACCTTCTTCTTTTTTCTGGTCAATCTTGGTCTTTCGGGAGTGTGGGTGGGTGAGGGATTGGGAGTCTCAGGCGGCTTGGCCGTCGGAGGGGCCTCCTGCGGAGGGGACTGCTGCGCGGGCGTGGCGGGTTCGCCTTGCGGCTGAGCGTTCGCCGGGGGCTGTTCCTGGCTGGGAAGTTTTTGGTCCTGCCCTTGTTCCTGAGGAGCCGCAAGCGACGGTTGCGGAGCCGTGCCGATTGCCAGCAGCATGAGTGCGACAATTCCAAGCACGACACGTTGTCTCATTCGCTCTCCACGGGCAAATATCCAGGCTATCTTTCGCCCGGCTGGGGTCAGCATTCCCCTTGCCTACCCAGGGCTTGCGCCCTGGGCTGTATTCTTGCGCCGCTTCGCGGCTGGAGCTTAAGCTCTCAACAGGCTTTCAAGTTCGCGCTGTGACTTCTTCCAGCCATGGGGAACGCGTTTCCGCCAGCGGCAAGCGCAACCGGAAAGTAGTTCCCTTCCCTTCGGCGGATTCGAAATCTACCGATCCGTAGTGCCATTGCATTATCTGATACGTCTGGGCGAGCCCGATCCCGCTGCCGGTCTTCTTGGTGGTGAAATAGAGTTCGAAAACTTTGTCCTGCACCGCGGTGGGAATTCCCGAACCCTGATCGTGGATCTCGGTGACGATGAGTTCATCATCGCGATGCGCGGTCAATGTCAAAGTGCCTCCGTTCGGCATGGCTTGAACACCGTTGAGTACCACATTCAGAATCGCCTGCTTTATGAAATCCACATCAATTCGGACGGGAACCGGGTCGGAGGGCAGCTCGCGAACTAATTTGACTCCATGCTGCTCCGCGTCGGGAGCAGCTAGCAGCGAGACCTCATCGAGCACCAGACGCAAATCGGTTTCTTCCAGGTGCAAGTCCCGCGGACGCGTGAAGTCCACCAGGATCTGCACTACGCGATCGAGGCGATGGATCTCGCTGTCAATGATATCCACGTGACGATTGGTGTCGGGATCAACTTCCTGCAACTTATTGCGCAGCAACTGCAAGTGAAGAACGATCGCGTTTATGGGATTCTTTACTTCGTGGGCAACGCCGCGCGTGACCCGGCCACTGGCGGAAATCCGGCGTGAGAGTTCGATTTCGTCTTCAATGCGGCGGGCCGACTCGGCGTCCCGCATGGTGAGCAACGCGCCAATCTGCGTGCCTCTTTCCTGGATGAAATCGAGCGAGATCTGCACGCGGCGGCCGTTGGAAGTCTCAATTTCCTGCTGTGCGATGTTGTGTCGCAGGCGGAAAGCGTCCAGCATGGTCGCACCCAGCGCCGACTCTGAAGAGAATATCTCCTGCGCGGTGCGCCCCAGGAGTTCGCGGCGGGAACGTCCGAGAAAGCCTTCCAGCGCAGCGCTGACCAGAACGACACGGGAATCGCGCGTGAACAGCATCAACCCGTCCTGCAGGCTGGTCATGATCTGGTCCACGTTGCTCTTCAGAGCGGAAAAAATCTCTCGCGCATCGCGCATCTGGCGGCCCAAGTGTGCGATTTTCAGACTTACCTGACCGTATTCGTCACCCCGTCCCTCGGTTGCAGCCGGTTGTGCCCCGGTTCCCTCAGCCATGTTGTCGAGGCTTCTGCTGATGTGTTCCAAGGGACCCAACGCAATGTGGGAGAGGCCCGCGGCAAGAATAAGTGAGCACAGAATTGCGATACCCGACAGCATCAATTCCCGCCGCAGTCGCGGCGTAAGCTCATTACGTAGGAAGACCGTCGAGACTCCCACATGAATGCTTCCGAAAGCGACACCATTCAAAAGCAAGGGCATGCGCACGTCATAAACTGTGGGCGGGTTGTAAACCAAACGAAGTTTTCGACGGAATCCGGCGTTTTGAAGGATGGAAAAGTCTGGCCGGTCAGCGATTTTCTTCCCCACCAGAGTGGGATCGCTATTGAGAATGGCTTTGCCGTCCGCGTCGAGAATTGCAGCGTCGTAAATCGTGGGCCAACTGCCGACCACGGAGTCAAGCATCGTGTTCAAGTCGCGGTCGGTGCCCAGATAGTAGGCGATGCCGCGACGCAATGCCTCGGGATTAGCGGTATCCACGCGCGTGCTGCTGAGGTCAGGCGCGGCATTGGTGGCGAGATAAGCGAGCTGGGAGGTTAGATAGGACGCAGTGTCGTGCGCGCTATTAATTCCCTGGCGCAGAATCTGCGAGATGTAGAGGTAGGATGCACCTGTGACGAGCGTTGCCACCATGAAGGTGATTGCCAGTACGATTTGGGTCCTGCGGCGCATGAAAATGGCTATCAGCCGTCAGCTATCAGCTCTCTGCAATTCGGCAATGCCGAGGCTGAGTTAAGCGAGTGTGCTACGGCTCTTTTACTTCCTCCGTTTCTTCCTTTTCGGCGCGTGTGCCATCTGAGTTGGAACTGCCATACTCCTTTAATTTGTTGTGCAGCGTTTTCAAGCTGATGCCGAGGACATCGGCGGCGCGGGTCTTATTGTTGTTAGTGGATTCAAGCGTCTTGAGAATCAGCAGGCGCTCAGCTTCCCCGACAGTCGTGCCCACGCCAACCCGAATAGAATCTGCATCGGCCGCGGAAGGTCTGAGGGGAGCCTGACCGAAACCAGGCGGCAGGTGCTTGGTCTCGATGACGGCGCCCTCGCAGACAATCACGGCGCGCTCCAATGTATTGCGAAGCTCGCGGACATTTCCCGGCCAACTGTAATTGCGAAACGCGTTGAGCACAGCTTCGCTCACGGTGGCAACGCGGCGGGCGTGCTTGGCGCTCATGTCTGCGAGCAGACCATGCACCAGGTCGGGGATGTCTTCGCGGTGCTCGCGCAAGGGCGGCATATGAATGTTAAAAACATTCAAGCGATAGTAGAGGTCATTTCTTAACTCGCCGCGGGCTACCGCCTCTTCGGGCACTTTGTTGGTGGCGGCGAGTACGCGGACGTCCACTGTGGTTTCCACTCTGCTTCCCAGACGGCGGAGTTTGCGGTCTTCGAGCACGCGCAACAACTTCGCTTGTGTCGCGATAGGCATTTCGCCGATCTCGTCAAGCAGCAGGGTCCCGCCTTCCGCAAGCTCGAAACATCCGGTACGGCGTTCGAGCGCGCCGGTAAAGGCTCCCTTTTCATGCCCGAAAATTTCGCTTTCGATCAGCGTCTCTGGAATAGCCGCGCAGTTGATGGCCACAAAAGCCTTGGGCCGGCGCGGGCTGAGTTCATGAATGGTGCGCGCAACAAGTTCCTTGCCCGTCCCACTCGCGCCAGTGATAAGTACCGAAGCCGTGCTCGGGGCCACCATTTCAGTGAGACGAAAAATTTCCTGCATCTTCTTCGAGGGACCGATAAGCGTGCCCAAAGAACCAGTGTCCCGCAGCTTGCGACGAGTGACTTCCAGTTCAACTCTGGTATCCAGAAGCGCAGATGCGTTCTGTAGAATAGTGCGCAAGCGACTGGTATCAATCGGCTTGGTGATGTAATCATAGGCACCCATACGCATGGCCTGGACGGCGCTGTCGATTGTTCCCTGCGCGGTCACCACAATCACCGCAATTGTCTGGTTATTGCCTGCGATCTTCTCGAGCAATTCCAATCCGCCGAGGCGCGGCATCTTCAAATCGGTGATGACGATGCTCGGCGACCAGGCCGCAACTTTCTCGTGGCCCTCCTGGCCGTCGCGCGCCGTTTGGGCGGAGTATCCCCAGGAAGAGACCAGTTCGGCCAACCCGGTCCGCTCGTTGTCCTCGTCTTCTACGATCAATACCTTTGCTTGACTCATTGAGTTCTTATTATTCAGGCTGAATGCGCCGACTGCAAGCCAGAAGGCGTGTTTTCAGCGGAATCATCAAGCAGGCCCATAATTTAGTATGGATGCACGTTATGTCCAAAACGCCATTGTGGGGAGCAGGAGACCAGGCTGCGCGTTTGGCGGAACTGACCGCCGGCACTGAAGATCGCGCCAAAGAGCTTCCGCTGCGACGCGATGTACGCTCCCTGGGGATGTTGCTGGGGCAAGTGCTGGTGGAACAGGCTGGCGAGCCGCTCTTTAAAACCGTGGAGCAGCTTCGGCGGCTGCTAATCCAGTCGCGCGCGCACTCCGCTCGGTCGCAGTCCAGCACGGACGAGATGCAGCAGGCCCGGGACATCGTTGAACAGATGAAAATTCCGGAAGCCTACCGGGTCACCAAGGCATTCGCGATCTATTTCGAACTTACCAACCTTGCAGAGACCAATCATCGCAAACGACGACGCCGGGCGGCAAAGTTGTATCCCGACCAACCTTCGCCAGCAGGTTCATTTCGGGGGACGCTGTTGCGGATGCGCGATGCCGGAATGCCGGCGGAAAAGGTCCTGAAAGCGCTCGCGATGGTGAAAGTTGTCCCGGTGTTCACGGCACATCCCACCGAAGTCGCGCGGCGGACCGTCCTCATGAAACGCAGGCGGATCGCGAAGATCCTCGAACTGCTGGATCGCTTGCCACTGCCCGGCGCCGAGGCACTGGCCCTTGAGAGCACGATCGCTGCGGAGATCACGGCCCTGTGGCAAACCGACGAAGTACGCGTTCAGAAGCCGCAAGTCACGGACGAGATCCGCATGGGTCTCGACCACTACCCGATGTCGGTTTTCGAAAGCCTGCCGCGGTTGTACATGGAAATGCGCGATTCGTTTCGCGAAGTCTATGGCTCAGAACTAGGTCCAGACCAGATTCCACAAGTCCTCTTTTTTGGCTCCTGGATTGGCGGGGACCGGGATGGCAATCCGTTTGTAACGGTTGAGAGCACGCGTGACGCGCTCGAGCGGGCGCGCAACACCGTATTGGCGCATTACATTTCGGAGATCGAACGTGCCATCGAGCAGCTAAGTTCGTCGTGCCGCCAGGTCCCGGTATCCAAAGAGTTTCATGACCGGCTGCGCAACTACGAGGGACGGATGGACGATGCGCCAGTCCGGATTGGACGGCTTTCCAGAAACGAGCTGTATCGCAGGTTTCTAAGTTTCGTGATCGTGCGGCTTCGACACACCCGTGAGTACAAGGAGCCGAATGCATATCGGGCCGCAGAAGAATTTGAGGCAGACCTTGGTTTGGTCTATCGAAGCCTCGATGAGAACAAAGGCGGCGATTTGGCGCGTGCCACGCTCGATCCTCTTTTGCGCAAAGTGCGCACTTTCGGCTTTCATCTTGCGGCACTGGATATTCGTCAGCATGCAATTGCGCATGAGCAGGCGTTACTGGCGTTTCGTGCAACAGGCGCCGAACAGAGTCAGGTCACAGCGGCGGCTGCCGCTCCTTCATTGGAGAAGCCGGGCACGCCAGTGCTGGAAACGTTTCGCGGCATCGCGGAGTGGAAGAAGACATTTCCGGCAGAGGCGATACGAAACTACGTCATTAGTGGAGTCGAATCAGCGGATGATATTTACCGCGTTCTTGAACTCGCGAAACTTGGCGGAGTGCGACTGGCGGCATCCGGAGCCGATCCCGGGTTAATGCCGGTGCCACTGTTTGAATCCATTCAGTCGTTGCGCGCTTCAGTCGCGATCATGGAAGAGGTGTGGCGCAATCCCGATTACCGGTGCCTGCTCGATTCTTGGTCGGGGTGGCAGGAAGTGATGCTCGGCTACTCCGATTCCAACAAAGATGGCGGCATGCTCACCAGCATTTGGGAGTTGTACAAAGCACACCGCGCTTTGCATCAAGCGGCACGAAAGCACAATGTGAAGCTGCGGCTGTTCCATGGACGCGGAGGCACAGTGGGACGCGGAGGTGGCCCCACGCACGCGGCTATCCTTGCGCAACCCGTGGGTGACTTTTCAGGTGAGATTCGAATTACTGAACAAGGCGAAGTGCTGAACTGGAAATACTCCGATCCGGTGCTGGCGGAGTGGAGTCTGGAAATCATGATTGCTGCATGCCTCGAGGCGCTCACCCGCCCGGAGTGGGCGCCGGTTGAATCAGACATGCGATGGGAAAGTGCGATGGAAAGCATGTCAGACGAGGCTTTCCGATACTACCGGCACAACATTGCCGAAAATCCAGACGTGCTCGCGTACTTCGAGCAAGCGACTCCGGTGAATGAGTTGGAACATGCGCAAATCGGGTCGCGTCCGGCCCGCCGTCCGCAGGGCAGACGACTTGAGGACTTACGGGCAATTCCGTGGGTCTTTGGCTGGATGCAGAGCCGCCACGCACTCCCTGCGTGGTTCGGTGTCGGCTACGCCCTGGAGCAATTTGCTGCAAAGGGAAAACAGCCAGTACGGCAACTGCGCGATATGCTCGGACAATTCCCGCTTTTCAATGACCTCATCCGAAATGTCGAGCTGGCAATGTCGAAGGCCGACATCGCGATCGCGCAGCTTTATGCCTCGCTGGTGCGGGACGAGGCATTGCGGGAGCGCGTATGGACGATGATTGCTGAAGAATTTGAGCGGACAAAGCGCATGTTGCTTATGGTGAAGCAACAAGAAAAACTGCTGGAAAAAAATGCGGTGCTGTCGCGCTCGATACGGTTGCGCAATCCGTATGTTGATCCGATGAGCCTGATTCAAGTGGAGCTGTTGCGCAGGAAACAGCTCGGCGACAATTCCGATGACTTGAACTACGCGCTGGGCGCGACAATTAACGGCATCGCAGCCGGGCTTCACAATACGGGCTGAGCCAGACAGGCGAGTAGAATCTCCACTCTCGCCGAGCAAAATCCGGCAATCACTTAGAAAATTTTTCGCCTTAGACTTTCCTGACAAAAGTCTTACACAGAAGTACATCTTCACTGACGATTTCTGTTGATCGTAAGTAGAACAGCCCTTAGTCTCAACCGAAATTCAATACAGGATTCGCTGGAGAAGTTAAAAAAAATGAAACTGTACGTCCTTCCTCTTTTTCTCGCCACCGTAGTTGCTGGAGCGTTCGGCCAAACGACGAGTCCCTACTACCATAAAATCTACAACCTGCAAAAGCAAAAAGGATGGAGCGGATATGCCTTGCTGGCTCCCACATGGGGAATCTGTACGACATGCTCGCCTACCGGTTACAAGATCAATTGGAAACGCACTCCCGGGATCAGCTCACCCGCAGTCAGCGGCAGTTCGGCCAAACATGACATTGGCGGCACCATCAAGTATGGTGATGTGCTTTGGAACAATCACATCATTGGCAACTTTTCTTCTCAAGGTATCAGTGATGCCAACCACACGCTGGTTCCCAAGCTGCACAACTTTGTGTACGAGGCATATTTTTACGCGAAGAACATTTCGGCCTCACAGGCTTTGGAATTTGACATCAATCAGTTCCTTGGACCGAAAGGTTACATCTGGGGCCACGAGTGCCGAATTGCCGGAGGACATCAGTGGGACATCTATGACAATGTCAATAAGAAGTGGGTCCCGACTGGAGTTGCGTGCAATCCGATCAATAATGCCTGGAACCATCTCATAATCCAGGTGCAGCGGACGTCGGGCGGTCGCCTCCTATTCCAGTCAATTACTCTGAATGGAAAGAAAGCGACGATCAATCGCTACATGAATCCTGGTTCGACGAGCTGGCACGGCGTCACCATCAACTATCAACAGGACGGCAACAGTAACATGACGGATTACTCCATCTGGCTCGACAAGGTGAATTTCACTTACTGGTAGGGCTGAAGGCGGTACCGGCAAACAACGGAACAAAAAGAAAGCGCCTCGCTGGAGTTGGGGCGCTTTTTTTATAGGAGCTTGTTGGGAAGCTCAAAAGTTATTCTCACCGTAGCATCTCGGCTTCTTTATTTGGATCGGGTCGCCACTGTAGAAGAAAGCAGACTTTTTCGTATATTCTGATTACCTCGCCTTTGCGTCACTAATATGCCGATCTTCGAGTACATCTGCGCAGAGTGTGAAACCCAGTTTGAAATCCTTATTCTGGGAAGTGAGAAGGCTTCTTGCCCAAAATGTCACAGTAAGAAGTTAGCTTCGCAGCTTTCGGTGTTCGCGGTTTCAGTCGCAAGATCTTCGACGCCGGCTCGCGCCCCCGGGGGTTGCGGCTCATGCGGCGATCCGAGAGGACCCGGCGCGTGCTCGCTGCCAGACCAGGACTGACTCTTCAAGTCGTCATCTAACCAGTTTAAATCCAGATACTTGACTCAGTACCCTGGTACCCTCGCCGGGATGACTCGCGTAAGTTCCCCATCCTTCCAATATCAAGGAGAATTGCACCTTCGAAGCACTTGGGGAGGTTTCATGGATCGTCGCAGGTGTCCAAGAGTAGAGGTGCAGTTGCCGGTACAAGTCTGGGGCCTGGATGCTTACGGGCAGCCGTTCCTGGATTCGGCGCTGGTTACGGATATGAGCACCGGCGGCCTAGTGCTGCGCGGGGTGCGGCGGCGAATCCGTATTGGAGAGCTTCTCGATGTCCGCATGGATCGCGAACGGGTACAGTTCCGGGTGATGTGGGCCCGCCATCAGGGTGAGTGCGGCGGAGGCGAAATAGGATTGCAAAAAATCACCGCCCGGGGATTCCTTCCAGACTCGCTCCTGGCTCAATGTTCACTAGCGGCAGGCGCGTGCTAGCTCAGTATCACTAAGTGCGAATTCAGGCCGCCTTCTTGTGGGACGCTCGTTTATTCCGCCGCAGAGGCTGCGTCTTCCCCTCGGTTGCCGCTTGTCCCTCAACCTTGCCGGCCAAAACCGTATCGGCCAGTCTAAGCCATCGGGCCTGGCTCTCGGTTCGAGGCGGCAGCGGATTGCCGCTGTTCAATTCTGGTTGCACGGTAAGTACTAATCTGCGTTTCATACGGCGCAGACGAGCAGTGGCGTTCTCGCGATTATTGCGAGGCGTGCAAAGCAGCGCGATACCCTTGATTATGTAGGTTGGCCAGGATTGAGCGGGATGCTCCCGAGGGTGAAGGACTGGCGATCTAAGCCTGAAGCGTCGTTATGCCTCGCAACCCACACTACCGCGCACAACATCGCTATCTTTTTCGCAACCTGGCAAGGTACTTCAGCTCGCATTCCAAGTCGGTATATACTTCGTCCGGCACTGTGTCCAAGAATGAAAAACTGCAACATCTCACGTGGTTTTCTTATCGTCGTGCTGCTCTCTGCCCTGATGACTCCTCTGACCGCTGAACAAGAACTCCCACAACTCCACCTGATGCCATGGCCCGCAAGCGTCAAAATCGGTGCTGGACAGCTGGCGATTAGTAATTCTTTTTCGCTTGCGGTGCAGGGCGGCGATCCCCGACTGCGCAAGGCGGCTGCAATCTTTCTGAACGACTTGCGTCGCCAAACCGGCATGTTGCCTCTGGATTTCAACCTGACTGATTCCGCCGAGGCCTCGCTCACGATCCACAGTGATCACAAGAGTAAGGATGTGCAGGAACTTGGCGAAGATGAATCGTACACGCTTGAAGTCGCTACCTCGGGCGCAAAGCTAACGGCACCGACCACGCTCGGCGTCATGCGTGGGTTGCAGACATTTCTTCAGCTAGTCCGCATCACGGCACAGGGGTTTGCCGTCCCTGCAGTTTCGATACAGGACTCGCCGCGTTTTCCCTGGCGCGGACTACTGATTGACCCAGGCCGCCACTTCCTTCCTGTGGACGTGATCAGACGAAACCTGGACGGTATGGCAGCGGTAAAGCTGAATGTGCTTCATTGGCACCTTTCCGAATACCAGGGTTTTCGGGTGGAGAGCAAGCGCTTTCCCAAGCTGCATGAGATGGGCTCTGATGGGCTGTATTACACCCAGGACGAGATCCGCGAAGTGGTCACGTACGCGCGTGATCGCGGCATTCGCATCGTGCCGGAATTCGACATGCCCGGCCATAGCACTTCGTGGTTCGTGGGCTATCCGGATCTCGCCAGCGGACCGGGGCCATATTCCATTGAGCGCAAATGGGGAGTGTTCGATGCCGCAATGGATCCCACGAAAGAGAGCACTTACAAATTCCTCGACGGATTTGTCGGAGAAATGGCTACGCTGTTTCCCGATGAGTTTTTTCACATCGGGGGAGACGAAGTAAACGGTAAGCAGTGGGACGCGAATCCGAAGATTCAGGAATTCATGCGGGCCCACGGACTCAAGAACAACGCCGACGTGCAGGCTTACTTCAACCAACGGCTTCAGAAGATTGTCGCGAAACACGGCAAAACGATGGAAGGATGGGACGAGATCCTTCGCCCCGAGTTGCCGAAGAGCATCGTCATCCAGTCGTGGCGCGGGCCGCAGTCCTTGGCCGACGCCGCGCGACAAGGCTACCGTGGACTGCTTTCTTCCGGTTATTACCTCGACCTGATGAGCCCCGCTTCAGCGCACTACGCCGTCGATCCGTTCGCTGATGGCGCGGCGAATTTATCTGATGAAGAGAAGCGGAGAGTTCTGGGTGGCGAAGCATGCATGTGGGGAGAATTCGTCTCCGGGGAAAACATTGATTCGAGAATTTGGCCACGTGCGGCGGCGGTTGCTGAGCGGCTGTGGTCGCCGCAAACCGTCACGGATGTCAATTCGATGTATGACAGGCTAGATGAGATCGGCAACTGGCTGGATTTTTATGGCCTGAAGCACAATGTTAATCGCGAGCTCATGCTGCGACGCATGACAGGAGGGGAGGACAGCTCCGGGTTACGAACTTTGGCTGACGTTGTCGAGCCGCCAAAAGGATACGCCCGCGAGGGATTGGCGACATCTGAGCCTACCGCGTTTACGCCGCTGAACCGGCTGATTGACGCAGCCCAACCAGAAAGCGCAACTGCCCGGCGATTTTCGGCGATGGTGGATTTGCTCGTATCCGGAAAGATGAAACCCGGAACGGAAATTCAGATTCGCGCCATGCTGACGAAGTGGAAAGACAACGACATGAGCCTTCGCGTATTGACGGATCAGTCGCCGCTGGTTGCGGAACTCGGACCTCTCTCTCAGGACCTCTCGGCGCTGGGTACATCTGGCTTGCAGGCACTGGACTATCTTGACCGTGGGGAGCATCCGCCGGAAGCCTGGGCATCGCAGCAACTCGCTCTAGTACAGCAAGCGTTTCAACCCAAAGCACAGGTGCTGGTGATGATCGCGCCTGCAGTTCAGAAGTTAATTCAGGCGAGCGCCGGGCAGGCAATTACGAACTTGCCCATTCCGAAGAATGCGGCAGAGTAGGATTTCTATGCCGCGATGCTTTCGCGCAAGAAGTTTTGGGCGCGCTGGCGTGCGCTAGGCTTCGCCGCCGGAACGCTGGCCGGCCAGGGCTCCTCAACTCCCATCAACGCCATAGCTCCGCCGAGCAACGCCATGTTCTTCATGAAATTGATCATGTCGTTCATTCGTTGCTCGGGCTGCTCCTGTCTCCAGAAGTCATGCATGATGGGCGAAACCGCGGCAAGGAAGCCTACGAGAGCGGCAGCTCCCAATTTCGGCTTGGCCCCGAGCAGAATACTGGCGCCACCGGTTATCAGGGCTGCACCTGTGAGTTTAACCGCCAAGTCGGGATGAGGGACTTTCTTAGCGGCGGCATATTGCGTCATTTGGTCCGTTTTCTTGAAATGATTAATACCACTAAAAATGAAATAACCGCCAAAGATCAGTCGTCCGAGCAGAAACGTGGCGCGCATGGTGTCCTCCGTGAAGGTTCGATTCAGCCGAGGAATCGGACGTTGCCTGCGAGACATTCCCACCCGACCGCCAGAGCTCCTGTTAAACTTTTTGTTTGACCCAGCCTGCTGAAATTCACACGGAAGCACTCTGCCGCCACTACCGCATGGGCAGCACCATCATTCGCGCGGTTGATGGCGTAAGCCTCGACGTGGCGTCCGGCGAGTTTGTGGCTTTGCTTGGCGCTTCGGGCTCGGGTAAATCATCGTTGCTGAATTTGATTGCGGGGCTGGACTCTCCAACTTCGGGGAGCGTCATTGTCGGCGGGCGCAATCTTGCCGGCCTCTCCCGCGATCAACTGGCGGAATACCGGCGCCACACGGTAGGGATGGTGTTCCAGTCTTTCAATTTGGTTCCGGCGATGACAGTTTTCGAAAATGTCGAGCTTCCGTTACGATTTGCCGAAGTCGAGCGATCAAAACGCGGCGCGCTAGTGACAAAAGCGCTGGAGAGGGTGGGGCTCAGCAGCAGGCTTCGTCACCGTCCAGTTGAACTTTCGGGTGGCGAGCAGCAGCGGGTCGCACTTGCGCGGGCGCTAATCAACCAACCCGGAATCTTGCTTGCTGATGAACCTACCGGAAACCTGGACAGTCGTACCGGAACCGAAGTTATGGAACTGATGCGAAATCTGAACGAGTTGCTGCCAATGACGGTGGTGCTCGTGACGCACGAGCGCGATGTCGCGGAGAAATATGCAGACCGCCTGATCTCGTTGGCCGACGGCAAGATCGCAGCCGATCACCCTAATCAGACGCGGAATGAAATTCGAGCCGGTTCGCGAGGTGAGGCATGAAACTTTACGACTCCATCGATCTCGCCGCCAGAAATCTGCGCGAGTCGGTGCTGCGGAACTCGCTCACGACGCTTGGCATTGCGGTCGGAGTTGCATCGTTGGTGGCAATGCTCTCGCTTGGAGTGGGCTTGCAGCGTATGGCGTCGAAACGGCTGAAATCGTCAGGGCTGTTTGACACAGTTGTGGTCACGTCGCGGCGCGACTTGCGCAGTTTCAATCGCGAGCAGGAGACGAGTGGTCCGCCGGCTGCCGAGAGCCCCGATCTCGACGAAGCTGCACGGCGCAAGATTGAGAGCGTATCCGGCGTGGTCGAAGCCTATCCTGAACTGCGCTTCATCACGGAACTGCGCTATGAAGAGAAGCCGCACCTCACCATGGTCGGGGGAATGGCATTCTCGTCCAAAGACAGTGACGGGTTCGAGGGCCTGCAGGGAGCGTTCTTCTCCTGGGAAGAGGCGCGGGAAGCCATCCTGCAAAAGGGTTTTGCCGCAGAATTGCTGGGAAAAATGGCAACCCGCGGCCCAGACGAGTTCAGCGCTGCTGATACGGCCAAGCCATTGCTTGGAAAACAAATCATCATGCGTTACGTTGAGCGCAGTTCGTCTGCGGAGAACAAAGATTCAGCTTCATACTCCGTGGTCTCCCATGAATTGGCGCTTACGATTGTTGGCGTCACCGACCTTGATCCTGACAGCGTTCGCGGCCCTGCCCGTGCACGTCTGTTCATTCCGGAGAAACTACTTGAGGGACTGCATGTTGTGCAGGCCTATGACTATCGCGATTCAACGCGGGCGACCTCCAGCCAACCTGCTTATGCGACCGTGATTGCGAGGGTGAGCGGCGCGGGGAAGGTCGATTCCGTCGAGCAAGCGATCAAGAAAATGGGGTTCAATACCTTTTCGATTCTGGACGCGAACAAGGGATTACAGCGTCTGTTCAAGATTCTCGATCTGTTTCTCGGAATATTCGGGAGCCTGGCGCTGACTGTGGCATCGATCGGAATCGTCAATACTCTGGTTATGGCGATCCTGGAGCGGCGCCGAGAAATTGGAATCATGAAGGCCGTGGGAGCGAGCGATCAGGATGTGCGTGGGTTATTTTTCGCCGAAGCTGGCGCTATGGGATTTCTCGGCGGGCTATTTGGCGTGGCGCTGGGATGGGTGATCGGTCGAGTCATCAATTTCGGAACTAACGTATATCTCAGCCGCCAGGGATTTCCCCCGGAGCAAATTTGGGCGGTACCGTGGTGGCTGATAGCGTTTGCGCTGGGATTGGCATTTGTCGTCAGCTTGGTATCGGGGCTGTATCCCGCTTCCCGAGCAGCCAAACTTGATCCAGTGCAGGCGCTGCGATACGAGTGACGAACAATGCGCTAACCACGAAGGACACTAAGGTACACGAAGGCACGACCTAGGCCTATGCATAGGAATTTCCGGTTATTCCTTTTTGTGCTTCTTTTCTCTCTGCGGGCCTCTGCGCAAGGCCGTATTGACTGCAGTAGCTTCAGTAGCCACATCCTGCAGCGCGCCGTTCGATATTGCGTGATGCTGCCGTCGAGCTACGAGAAAGAACCCAACCAGAAGTATCCGGTGCTGTATTTTCTGCACGGCCTTGGGGAGAATGAGCAAGCCCTGGTGCGCAGCGGCGGGTGGGGGCTGATCGAAGACCTTCAGCGGCAACACCGTGTTGGAGATTTCCTGCTCATCGCTCCCGAAGGTGGCGGCAGTTTCTTCATCAACTCCGCCGACGGCCGCGATCGCTACAGCGATTTCTTTCTTACGGAATTTCTGCCCTACATGGAAGGCCGCTATCGCGTGATTCGCGAGCGCAACGGCCGCGGCGTCACAGGCCTTTCAATGGGTGGCTATGGCGCTCTACGATACGCATTCTCGCATCCTGAACTGTTTGGTTCGGTAAGCGCGCAAAGCCCTGCCCTGATCACCGAATCGCCAGCCGAAATGAACGCCGATCTGCGTAATGGGGGACCGCTGGCAAACCTACTAGGCGGGGTCTTCGGGAATCCCGTCAAAGGCGCCCACTGGCGGCAGAACAGCCCGTTCGATCTCGCTCGCAAGAATCAAATCCAGATCGCACATCAGGTCATCTACATTAATTGCGGGCAGCAGGACGAATATGGGTTCGCAGCCGGGGCTGCAAAGATGCACCAGCAGCTTTCGGCCGAAGGAATCCGGCACGAGTTTCATCTTTATCCCGGAGGCCACAGCGCGAATTATTTTCTTTCCCATCTCGGGGAAACGTTTGAGTTCCACTGGCGAGCTTTCGCAAGGGCAACTGGCAAGGGTAGATGATGCAGGTTGTCGGGAAAAACTGCTATTCACCACCGAGACACGGAGACACAGAGAAACAAAGCAGCAAACCGCTAAGAGTTTGGCTTCTCCGTGTCTCCGTGGTGAATAGCAGTTTTGGGAGCGGAAATGCGTAAGGCGATTTTGCACTTAAAGAAATCTGATCCGGTGCTGCGGGCCATCATCGAGCGGATTGGGCCGTGCCGCATGGAATTTGGAGAACCTAAATTCCACAGCCTGGCCGAGGCCATCATCTATCAGCAGCTCAATAGCAAAGCCGCAGTAACCATCTTCAAGCGATTCGCGGCGATTGCCGGCAATCCCCTCACGCCGGAGGGCATCCTGAAACTGACACCTGAGCAGATGCGTGCGGTAGGCCTCTCGAAGCAAAAGTCTTCGTATCTCCTCGATATGTCAGAGCGCGCTCATCGTGGCGACCTGGACTTCTCGCGCCTAGCAGAAATGTCGGACGAACAAGTAATCGAGCACCTCACCCAGGTGAAGGGTGTAGGAGTGTGGACCGCCCACATGTTCCTCATGTTTACTCTTCGGCGGCCAGACATCCTGCCCACGGGGGATTTCGGCGTCCGCATGGCCATGTATAAGCACTATCTGGACAAGCGAGCAGCCAGGAACGGCCAACCAAAACCGGTCGCGAAAAAGAAGAAATCAAAAGCACCGCCGCGCAAGATCAAACTCCCCACACCTGAGCAAATGGAGCGGATCGCCAAAGCTTGGGTCCCGTATCGAAGTATCGCCTGTTGGTATTTGTGGCAGAGTTTGGATGTCAAAACTATCGGCTGATCCGGTTGTCGCCGCATGCTTGGTGGTCCCGATTATTGCTCTGGCCAGACGATCAATTGTGGTTAAATGGTTGCGATGAGTGAGCTGAAAATCCGCGTGCTGGTGGCGAAACCTGGTCTTGATGGCCATGATCGCGGCGCCAAAGTAATTGCGCGGGCATTGCGCGATGCCGGCATGGAAGTCATCTACACGGGTCTGCGGCAAACACCGGAAATGATCGTCAGCGCCGCCCTGCAAGAAGATGTCCACGTCATCGGATTGTCGATTCTCTCCGGGGCACACAATGCCATCGTGCCGCGCGTGACCGCCTTGCTGAAGCAGCACAAAATGGACGATGTGATCTTGGTTGTGGGTGGAATCATTCCCGACCAGGACATTGAATCTCTAAAGAAGTCCGGGGTTGCCGCCATATTCCAACCGGGCACCGCAATGGACGAAATCATCCAATTCATCCGTGCGAACGTCCATCCCCGCGGCGTGACTGCAGGCGACTGATCGACGCTGCGGGCCTCCGCCTAGAAACAGTTGTTTAGGCCAGACGTCATAGCCCACCTGTACATGAGCCGATTCATCGCGCACACTCAACCTTTACCAACGGTTGCTCCTTTCTTCCTGCTGGGTTAACGTAGCATTCGCGAGTCATGGCCACGGAAGCCGTTAATTCGATTCTGACTACCCGCGTTGACCCCACGTCTTCTCGTTTCGAGGCCAACATGCGATTCCTCGCTGACCTGGTTTCGGGTATCCGCAATGAAGAGGAGCAGATTCGCGAGGGCGGCGGAGCCAAGGCAATCGAAAACCAGCATAGTAAGGGACGACTTACCGCACGAGAGCGCATTCAGCACCTGATTGATCCGGGAACGTTTTTCGAACTTGGGATCTATGCCGCTAACCGTATGTATGACGAGTGGGGCGGAGCGCCGGCGGCGGGAGTTATTACTGGACTGGCGCGAGTCGAGACGCGCCTGGTGATGATTATCGCAAACGATGCCACAGTTAAGGCTGGGGCATTCTTTCCGATGACGTCAAAAAAAGTCATTCGCGCGCAGAACATCGCCATTGAGAACCGGATTCCGGTCATTTATCTGGTGGATTCTGCGGGAATTTTTCTTCCTTTGCAGGAAGACGTCTTTCCCGACACTGACGATTTTGGACGAGTGTTTCGCAACAATGCGGTGATGTCAGCCATGGGCATTCCGCAGATTGCCGCTATCATGGGAATGTGCGTAGCTGGCGGGGGATATCTGCCGGTCATGTGCGATCACGTGCTCATGACGGACGGCAGTGGACTTTTTCTCGCGGGACCGGCGTTGGTGCAAGCCGCAATTGGACAAAAGATTTCCGCGGAAGAGCTTGGCGGCGCAGCCATGCATTCGGCGATCAGCGGCACCGTGGATTTTCATGAACTCAATGACGAAGCGTGCCTGGCGCGCATTCGCTCCATTATTGAGAAGTGGGGATATCGGCGGCAAAGTCCCTGGGACCGCAAAAAGCCTGTTCCTCCCGCGCTGGCGGCGGAAGAAATTTATGGAATTTATGATTCTTCGTCGGCTCGTCCTTACGACATTAAAGAAGTGATCGCACGAGTGGTTGACGCCAGCAAGTTCGACGAATATAAGGCGGAATACGGCAAGACGCTGGTATGTGGATATGCCCGCATCGGCGGGTTTGCCACTGGAATCGTCGCCAACCAGAAGCTGCATGCCCAGGCGACCGACCACGAAGGTCGCAAACGCGTGGAATTCGGCGGCGTCATCTACACCGAATCCGCGGAGAAGGCGGCGCGCTTCATCATGGACTGCAACCAGAACCTGGTTCCACTCATTTTTCTACACGACGTGAATGGGTTCATGGTTGGTCGCGATGCGGAGTGGAGCGGCATTATCAAGGCAGGCGCCAAGATGGTCAATGCGGTCTCAAATTCTATCGTGCCGAAAATTACTGTGATTATTGGCGGATCATTCGGCGCCGGCCACTATGCCATGTGCGGCAAGGCCTATGATCCGCGTCTCGTCTTCGCCTGGCCGACTGCCAAATATGCGGTGATGAGCGGGGACTCGGCGGCAGGCACGCTGGTTGAGATCAAGATTCGGCAGCTCGAACGAACCGGAAAACAGTTAAGCGAAGACGAAAAAAAAGAGCTGTACGAATCAGTGAAGCGGAGCTACGACGAGCAGACTGATCCCCGCTACGGCGCCGCCCGGCTTTGGATTGACAAGATCATCGATCCTATGGAAACGCGGGATGCAATCACTATGGCGCTCGAGGCCGCGGCGCTGAATCCCGATGTGCCGGAATTCAAGGTGGGAGTGTTGCAGACCTAGAAAACATTGAATCGTTGAGTGATTGAATCATCAATCGACGCGGGCGGGCAATGATTCAATCACTCAATGATTCAATTCTTCCCCGGCCAACAGTAATCCGCCTACCTACAACATGGGATTGTCACCTTCTCTGCCCTTGTGCTAGCTTAGTAGCAATTCACGCCTCGCTGTATCCACAACCGCGCACTTTTTCGCGTGGCCCGCAATTGGAGCGTGTATGAGGTGGTGCCATGAAAGATGCAATAATTCCATCCGTACCAGCCGAGCGTCACACTGACAAAGAAGGTTTCGCCAATCGAAAACTGATTCGTCCTTTGTTGAACCATTCCAATCACTCGGGAGCGAACCATTCGGTTGCAAATTCGGGTGAGCGGCGGGAACGATCAGATCGGCCGCCGGAGCGTTCGAACGGTGCGCGAAAATCCGCACCTCCGGATCAGACCAACGCCGAGAATTTTTATTATCAAAAACAGATGCAGTCGAAGACCCCGATGGTGATCGTCCTGACCGATGACGAGGAAGTCCATGGGGTAATCGAATGGTATGACCGGACGTGCATCAAAGTAAACCGCATGGGCGCACCCAATCTGATGATCTATAAACCCTCGATTAAATACATGTACAAGGAAGGCGAGGGAAGAAAGTAGAAGAATTGAATCATCGAATCATCGGAGGATTGAATCATTGAACCCCTCGCGCACGTTACCATTCCAAAGCTTTCCGTTTTTCAAATGATTCAATGATTCAATTGCTCAATGATTCAATTCCTGCCATTGACAATCTTCCATATCTCTCATAGCATCAAGCACTTGGGGCTTTCTGTAACTTCTGACGCGACGAGGCAGCCGTGATCAAGCTCGACATAATCAACGAAGTGGTAAACCGCACCGGCATCACTAAGACAAAAGCGGAGATGGCGGTTGAGACTGTCTTCGAGAGCATGAAGCGTTCGCTCGCGAATGGCGACCGCATTGAACTACGTGGCTTCGGCGTGTTCAATGTGCGCCCGCGTAAGACCGGTATTGGACGGAATCCCCGAACTGGAGCCGAAGTTTCGATTCCGCCGGGCAAAGCCGTGCGTTTCAAGCCTGGCAAGGAGTTGCAGACCATCGAGTAGCCTGCCGGATTCGGCCGCACCAGTACGTTCCCGTCCTTTGAGTTGATGATGTCAAGTCAGAACTCCCCAGAAGTTTACGTCCCGACAGAAATCTATTCTCCCAACAGCGAGAACGTGGTATTCGTCTCCCGGCCGAGGCCCAGATATTGGCTGAACGTTCTACTTTTGGTGACGACGTTCTTCACTACCCTGGTTGTCGGCGCGCGCCTGGAGTGGAACTTTCTGCGAGGACAGCCTCCTTTTTCAACGGAAATCTTCCCCCTGCGCTGGGCGCTGCAGGGTTCACATCTTGCGCTCGGGATACCTTTCTCGCTCACGCTGATGCTGATCTTGCTGGCCCATGAGATGGGCCACTACTTGTACTGCATAAAGTATGGCGTTCGTGCGACGCTGCCGTTTTTTATTCCATTTCCAACTTTGATTGGAACTTTGGGAGCTTTCATTCGCATTCGTTCCCCGCTGCGCTCGCGCTCGATTTTGTTTGATATCGGCATTGCTGGCCCGATCGCGGGATTTGTCGTCGCCCTCGTCGTGCTGATCGGTTCTCTCGGACTTTCGCATGTTGCACCATTTGGTGCGGTACCGTCACCGATTGAACCTGGTTTTCCGCTCGTGTTTTATCTGGTGCGCAAGTTGCTGGTGATCACGGGACACGCTCAGCAAATCGGGACAGCACCGATGAAACAGCTTTATCTTCATCCTGTGGCGATTGCGGCATGGGTTGGAATGTTTGCGACTTCGCTAAATCTGCTGCCCGGTGGCCAACTCGACGGCGGGCACATTGTTTTCGCGATATTACCACGAACACACAAAAGAGTTTCGCGCGCCACCATCATCGCTTTAATTCCGCTGGCGGTTTACTTCTGGGAAGGATGGCTCATTTGGGCGGTGCTGCTGCGGTTGAGCGGAGCGCGTCATCCCAGCGTGCCCGAATGGCCGGACATTACTGCCGGAAGAAGGCGGTTGGCGTGGTTTGCATTGCTAATGCTCGCACTGACCATCACGCCGGCACCGTTTGCCCAAAGTTCGCTGTTCGATTTGCTGCGATAGCTGGAGCCCACGTCGGCAAATTGAGCTTCTCTCCGTGCCTACAGGCTCTCCAGGAGCACAACCTTAAGCGTATTACCTACAGCTCTTAGGGTGGATTTTCTCACGTTTCGCGATTCTGAATTTAGCTCCGCATTTCCACATCGCGCTGCTCTGATGTGATCTGTTTGGACATATAAGTTTCGCATTTTCAGAGCCTCATTTTGGAATCCTGTTTGGCAAATAGTTTGCAAAATAAATGGCGAGATCCCATTTTAAGGAAGAACTATGTACATCAAACGAGCTCTCTTGTTTGTGATCCTTACCCAAATTGTGGCCCTCATTTTATCTGTGGGCGCATTCGGCCAGGCTGAATCAGGGACGATCACTGGCACGGTACACGATCCCTCAGGCGCGGTAGTGGTGGGCGCGACTGTGACTGCAAAAAATGTCGCCACATCAGCGCAGCGAACAGCGCAGACCGGGAACCTCGGCCAGTACAACTTTACCGGCCTTCCTGCCGGAACGTACGAGATTGATGTAACCAGCGGAAACTTCGCGCCGTACAAAACCAATGCCGAAGTAACGGTTGGTGGGTGGCGACCGTAGATGCGCAACTGAACACCGGACAGGCAACGACAACGGTGGAAGTAGTCGCAGAAGGGGGTGCGGCCGTCAACACCCAAAATCAGGAGCTCTCGCAAATCGTCAACACACAGCAAATGGCGGAGCTACCGAGCTTGACCCGAATCCTTATGATTTCGTTGCCATCTCCGGCAACGTGAGCAGTGGCGATCGCACCGCCAACGGCGGCGATCAGAACACCACGGGTCGCGGTGTGGGCTATGCCATCAATGGACAGCGCACTTCGGGTACGGAGGTGCTTCTCGACGGAGCGGAAAATTTGGATTTGTTTACGGCGACAACCGGCCAACAGGTCCCACTCGATTCCGTGCAAGAGTATCGCGTCGTCACCAACAACTTCGACGCTCAATATGGGCGCGCATCCGGAGGAGTTTTAAACGTATCCACGAAATCTGGCAGCAATAATTTCCACGGTTCGCTGTGGGAATTCAATCGCCTGGCTGCCTACACTGCCAATACCTACAACAATGACTCGCAAAATGCGCTCTTTCGTGAAAGCGGAGGCACCGGGCCACTTCCGGCGCCAAAGGGTGGCTACACCCGGAACCAGTTCGGCTTTTCATTCGGTGGCCCCATAATACAAAACAAGCTGTTCTTCTTTGGGAGCACAGAATTCCTCCGCGTACGCAGCAACGCAAGTCTGAGCGCTTATGTTCCGACGCCGCAGTTGCTCGCGACGCTTCCAGCTAACGTGCAAGCGTATTTCGCAGCCTACGGGGCCAATAACTTTACTTTTTCAGGAACCGATCCAGCGAGCGGCTTTGGACTCGTGAACTTTAGCGCGCCTGCGGATGCAGGCGGAGGAGTGCCGCAAAATACTTACAGGATCGTGGGCCGTTTCGATTTCAATGCGACCAACAAAACGCAAATGTTCTTCCGCTATGCGCTGGAGAACGTTGATAATTTCAAAGGAGCCGATTACGCCTCGCCATATTCCCAATACAGCGTAGGCGACTCCTCCTACAACAACAGCGCATTGTTTTCGTTGAATCACAGTTTCAGCAACAACGTATTCAGCAACACGAAGATCAGCTTTAGCCGGCTGAATTTCGTCAACACTTACGACAAAGCTCAACAGAATGTGCCAGAACTCCTGCTCGCGAGCGGCGCCAGCATCAACAACATACCGGTGCAATTCCCAGGATTGTTTGCCCAGTTCGCAGGCGCAGGTGGTCTGCCCTTCGGCGGTCCGCAGAACGCTTTGCAATTGACCCAGGATCTGTCCTGGGTGAAGGGTGCGCACACGATTCGCTTCGGCGGCCTGTTTGATTACCAGCAGATCAATCGAGCATTTGGCGCCTTTGCGCAAGGGCTTGAGTTGCTGGGAACCAGCGTTGCGTCAGGACTTGCCAACCTGCAAGCTGGTCAACTGTTGCTCTTCAACGCAGCCGTTGACCCGCAGGGAAAATTTCCTTGTCATGAAGATCCGGTGACCGGCGATCCAATAGCCACGCCCGATTGTTCAATCACGCTGCCCGCCACTTCACCAAGTTTTTCGCGCAGTTACCGCTATAAGGACTGGGCCGCGTACGTGCAGGACAGCTGGAAGGTGACACCAAGATTCACTTTCAATTTTGGCACTCGCTATGAACACTACGGTGTGCAGCACAATAACAATCAGAACCTGGATTCAAACTTCTACTTCGGCTCTGGCTCCGACGTCTGGGCCAAAATACGCAGCGGTTCAGTCCAACTCGCCCCCCAGAGTCCTGTCGGCCAACTGTGGAATCCTGACTGGGGCACGGTCGCCCCTCGCGTGGGCTTTGCGTACGATATTTTCGGTGACGGCAAGACGAGCTTGCGGGGAGGGTTCGGAATCAGCTATGAAAGGAACTTCGGCAATGTCACGTTCAACGTGATTCAGAACCCGCCAAATTACGCCAGCATTCAGCTCCTAGGAACCGCAGCCGGTCCGGTTGCTATCAGCAACTTTGGTCCTCTCGGCGCGCCCAGTGGACTACAGCCGATTCCCTCGCCCAGCCTGCGGCATGTGGCGCAAAACATAAACACCGCGCAAACCCAGTTCTACAGCCTGTCGCTTGAGCGGGAGTTGGCGCGCAATACAGTATTTGCCGTGGAATATGCGGGAGCGCATGCCGTCCACCTCTACGATATTGCTGCCTACAACCATCTGGGAGGCGGGCAGGCTTATCTTGGCGATCCATTCGATCCCACGAACCCTGTCTACACTCGCCCCAATGATCAGTACCATGGCATCAATACGCGTGGTAGCGGAGGAACCTCTCGCTACAACGCGCTGAATGTTCGCCTGCAGAGTCAGAACCTGCACAACACCGGCCTGACTGTGACCGCAAATTACACTTACTCTCACTCGCTCGATGACCTGAGCTCGACATTTTCCGATAGCACGGGTGGAGCGTCGAATGGAATCGGCAATTTAGGTTATCTCGATCCACGGAACCCGAAACTGGATTGGGGTAGCTCTGATTTCGACATCCGGCACCGGGCCGCTATTTCCATGATTTGGGAGACCCCGTGGGCGAAAAACGCGACGGGATGGAAACACCAGGTCCTTGGCGGTTACACGGTCGTGCCCGTATTCACCGCGCACACCGGAGTTCCGTTCTCAATCTTCGACACGACGAACTCGTTAAACGCGGGCGCCGGATTCGGCATACCACGTTATATTCCGAGCAGCTCGGTTACCAACTTCCAGACCAGTTCGCCGGTCAACAGCGGTTCGGCCAATGACTTCACGGTCATGACGTTGCCAATCGCAAACATCAATCCACTCGATCCGGTGCTCGGCATCTCCGATTTCGGGCCTTATACGGCGGACATGACCCGCCGGAACGCGTTCCGCGGACCTGGTGCATGGAACTTCGATCTGGCAGCCAGCAAGACATTCTCATTAACCGAACGCGTCAAGCTACAATTCCGCGCCGAGGGCTTTAATCTGCTTAACCATCATAATTTGTATGTGAATGCCTTAAACCTGGATGTCGCTAACTTCCCCGGGCCGATCACCGTATCTGCGCTCAAAGGCGGCCTCAACACCAATGCAATCGGCGGCAATCATGACGAACGGAGGTTCGGTCAGTTCGCGCTGAGAGTGACCTTCTAGAACGTCGTGCCGGGTAACCGGACGGTGGGGCAGGTGAGGACGACCTGCCCCGACACTTCAGTCCTCAACTACCGGCGCGGTCATCTCCCGGACGGGCTCGCCTCCCACCGTCCCCTGGGCTACGATCAGGCGGCGGGCTTCTGCTCTAATTTTGGGCAACCGCATGCCGAAGATCGCAGCGCCACCGAGGCATGCAACTGCTCCCAGGCTTACAGTGACAGGCGCGCCCAGACGGTCTGCCAGCGCACCACCCAGCAGCGCACCAATCGGTGCCATGCCCATGAACATCATGGCGTAAACCGACATCACGCGCCCGCGGAGATGGTCGGGTACCATGGCTTGGATCAGAGTATTCGACGACGACATTTGCAGCATCATGCAGAACCCCACCGGGACCAGAAGCGCAGTAGAGAGCCAGAAATTACGCGAGAGTGCAAATGCAATCAGGGTGACGGAGAAGCCGGTGCAGGCAAACGTTATCCAGCGGCCCAACCCGTACACGCTGGTGCGGGTTGCGAGGGTTAGGGCCCCAAGCAGCGCGCCCACCCCCGTTGATCCCATCAGAATGCCGAGCCCGCGAGCGCCGCCGTGGAGAATCCTGTCAGCGAAAATTGGCATGAGAACCGAGTATGGCATGGCCACCAGGCTCACCAGTCCGAGCAGGAGGAGGATTGCCCGGATGGGCGCGGTATTGCGCACAAAGCGAAATCCCTCCATCACGTGCGTAAACCCGGACACTGCCGCAGGCTCAGCGCGGTGCGGCACACGCATCATGAGCAGTCCGATAATCACTGCGATGTAACTTAGGGCGTTCGCGAGGAAGCACCAGCCCTCGCCAATTTTCGCTACCAAGATTCCTGCGACCGCCGGACCAATGATGCGCGCGCCATTAAACATGGAGGAGTTCAGGGCGATGGCATTCATCAAGTCTTCTTTCCCGACCATTTCAACCAGAAACGATTGCCGCGCCGGAAGATCGAAGGCATTGACGATGCCCAGAACTGCCGCTAATACAAAAATTTCCGGAATGGTGACGGTGTGGGTAAGAGTAAGCACCGCCAAAACGCAAGCCAGCACCATTGAGGCGGCCTGGGTCGCAATCACGACGCGATGCCGGTTATAGCGGTCGGCAACGATGCCCCCCACAGGCGAAGCCAGGAATACCGGGATCTGGCTGGCGAAACCGACTGATCCCAGCAGAACAGACGAACCGGTGAGCCGGTACACCAGCCAGGACTGTGCAACAGTCTGCATCCAGGTACCAATGAGAGATATGAGCTGTCCGCCGAAAAAAAGCTGGAAGTTGCGATGGGCCAACGCCCTCAATGTGATAGGCAAGGCTCGCGAACGAGATTCTGGAGCTGATCTGGAGTTAGAGTGACCGTTCGAATCGTGCGATGCTGGCACATTTTATGATGCCGCTTATCCGAGCTGGGCGCAACTTGATCCATTGCTCATAACGCATATTCGGCTCGCAGGCTCTTCGCCGACTGCTATTTCCGAGGCTCAGTTTTCGCTTTTCTTTTAGCTTCCCCGAAAGCCATTCTTGAGCTAGATTGGTTGAGCATGACCGCCTCCGAGGAGAACCGGATCGAACGTCGCTGCGGCCAGCGCTTCCCTTATCAATTGCCGGTACTTCTGCGCGTGCCCAATGAAAGCCTCCGCGGAGCCGGCGTGACTCAGGATCTGAGTTCGCGGGGAGCGATGGTGTGGACTGATTTTCCGGTGACGGTTGGTGTGACGATCGAGATGAGCCTGGTCATGCCGTCTGAAATCATGCTCGCCGAGGACATGGATGTTTGCTGCCGAGCCCGTGTGGTTCGTGTGGAATCCGCTGAGGGCAAGAAGACCGCGATTGCCGTCCATATCGAGCATTATGACTTTCCCCATCGCGAGGCTCCCGCCCTCGAGCGACATGCCGCTGTACGCTGAACGGCATCCGAAGCTGATTCAACCGCCCGAAGCTTTCCGTCTTCCATCTTTCGCTTGCCCTCAGTTTTGCTTAGAATACTTACTCTGTTGGGTCTGACGAGGGTTCCTTGCCAGCCGATTTGTCCTTCCTTCGGTGTGCAATCGTTCAGAGCGGACGGGGTCAATTACAAAGGTCACTTGGCGAGGTTACCCGCTGCCCATACGATTGATAGCAGCGAATTTGCATTATGCATGGGATAGCCGTAGGCATACTCGCAGAGAATCCAGAGCGCCTCGCGCTGCTGCAGCAGTTGATTGCCGGCACGGAGGTTGGCCGGACTGTATTCGGACAAGCGGAATTTCCCACCAGCGCTTCGGATGCCAGCATCCGCCGAATCCAGGAATTACACAGCGAAATTGTCATAGTTGACATTGAACCGCACAGGCCGGGGCACGCGATGAAAGCGATCGAGTTCATTCACGCCGGTGTGGCCAATATTTCTATTTTTGCCGTCGGCGGGATGAACGACTCTGCAGTCATCGTCGGGGCAATGCGGGCAGGGGCGCGGGAATATCTTGAGCGCGATGCCACGGCCGATGCCTTCGCCGACGCGTTGAGGAGATTTGCCGCCTCGAATGCCAGGACGCGCGCTATCGCCGGGCGCGCTCGAATTGTGGCGGTGGCCAACGCCAAAGGCGGCGCGGGAGCAACCACTGTAGCCGTCAATACGGCTGTAGCCCTCGAACAGCAGCACGGCAGGACAGTGCTGGTTGATTGTGCCCTACTAGGTCATAGCGCGCTGCACTTGAATGTCCGCCCGGCATTTGGCATCCCGGATGCCCTGCAGAACCTGCATCGGATGGACTCTTCCCTGTTGCAGAGTTTCCTTACTCCTTGCAAAGGTGGCTTACAACTTTTTGCCGGCCCGCAGCAGCCGATACAACTATCACCTTCGCCCGGCGAACTGGCCCGCCTCTTTGACCTGCTCGTCTCGCAGTTCCAGTACGTTGTAGTGGACTGCTCGAACCGCATGGATGCATTGTCCAGGTTAGTCGCAGATCTGGCGAACGTCGTGCTGCTGGTGACGCAAGCAGATGTAGTCTCGTTGTGGAGCGCGTCCCGGGTTCACACGTTTCTCGAACAAGGCAGCGGACGAGACCGTGTGCGACTGGTGCTGAACCGCTTCAAGAGGATCCCAGGTCTTAGTGACGACGACATTGATAAGGTCACCAACTGCAAATTGCTTTGGAAGCTGCCAAACAATTTTCATGCAGTTTCTCCCGCCATTGACAAGGGTGTTCCGGTTGCATTGAACGAGAATAACGAGCTTGGACGCTCTTTCCGAGCGCTCGCGGGTGTTCTAGCGGGTGCGGGAAGCTCTGACAATTCCATGGACCTGACTTTTGCGCCCGGCAAAACCGCTGGCAAGAATCCCCTAGGGAATTTGCTGATTTCGCCAGTACGGGCTGGTCAGTAGGCTTCGGAACTAGAGCTAGATTCGATCACTTCTCTGCCGCTTTATTTTTCTCAAGCGACGTGTACACCGCCGGACTGGTGCAGACCTCGTAAATGGGAGTATCCGTCCAGCGCGTGAGGCTGAAGCTACCAGTTTCAACCACGGGAACGTAGCTGGTACGAACCACAATGCTGCGGAAGGTATCGGCACCAACGGGCACCAGCCCCCGATAAAAGCTGTTCTCCTCGCTTCCCCAGAGCTGCGGAAACTGCAGCGGACATTGTTCCAGCGATATTTCCTCTCGCAGACGGTTGAATGCCGCCTCGCTCATGCGAATGCCACCGACGTTGTATTTCAAGGATTCAGGTCCGTTGCTCTCACTATCGCGAAATTCGTAAACGTTAAAGGGGACCGCCATCCCTTTCATCGCTTTTCGCATGCGCTTATCGCAGGCGGACAAGCGGTCGCTCTCGTTCAGCGCGTCGGAAATCATGATGCGGTGCTCGCCATCCAACAAGTACATGGGGCCTGAGTCTTGATAGGACAGTCCCATACCCAACTCCAGAGCGGGAAGCCCGGCACGTTGCAGCAAGTGGTTATATCCGCCGACGATTTCCATCATCTCGCGGGCCAGAACACAGGCGCGGGCTACGGAGAGAGCGGAGTCTGCTTTGCGCTCCAACATAGCCAAAATGATCGCGTCACCTTCAACAAAAACTTTGGTCGCTCCGTACTTCGAGAGCAGTTTATTAACAGGATCATAAAAGTTGAGGCTGAAATAGGAGGCAGGATTCATCTCGCGCTCAAGCAGTGACCGCGTAAGCCGCGAGGAGTCGCGAACGTCAGCTTTGAGAATCACGTGCCGGATCACAGGTTTTTCTGAATGCGTTTTCGACTCTTCCGGCAGCAGGAAGTCATAAAGCGTACCGTTCAGCCGGGAAAGGTTGCACAACTTTTCGCTGGTGATGAGATTGATCTTTTCAACCGCGCGGTTCAACGCGTCAACCCGGCGCAACTCGCGGTGGTAACGCAAGAAATCGTGGAGAAAACGCGCCGCAGTCTTGGCACGCTGCCCACCGCTTGTCTGCGCAATGCGCGCGGCGGCAGAAGTCAGGCCATCGAGGGAAAGCTTCCCGTGATCTTCGACGAGCTTCTCTACTCTTTCTCGCTCCTTGCGCGAGACCAGGGCATATTTGAGCTGCTGGGGATCGAGCAAAGGCGTCAATTCCGGCAACAGCGGCACTACTTCGTACGCCGCCATCGCAAAGTCCAGGAGTTTCTCGCGCTCCAGCAACTCTGTCCACGTCTGTAGCCTGGCTCTGTGCTCTCGCTCACTCGATTCGCCACTGCCAACAAGCTCGTGCGCATTTTCAGGCGCGTTAAGCCAACACTCGGGCGCTGCCGCGTCGCTGAATTCGGCTTCGGGAACGACAGCCTTTAGAAATTCGCAGGTCAGTGCGCGAATATTTCCAAAGGAGTCAGGATCGTTTTCAAAACCCCCGATCAGGACATAGTGTTCTGCCGCAAGATAAGAGTCCCGGCCTTCTTCCAGGAAAATGAACTGGTTTAGGAACATCTGATAGTCGGCGGTTGCCTCCTCCCCGAAAAGAGAACGCCGCATCGTGGCCAACGTCTCTCGCTCGATTTCCCGGAGGATCCGGAACAACTCCTGACCAGCCTGGCGCAAGATATTCTTTTTCGCGATCTGGAATCCAGCAACCGTTTCGCGGTATTCGAGCGCCTTCTGTTGGCGCACACCTTCATATTCTCTAAGGGTTGCGCGACAGCGCTCCAGCGCGGAGGCAAATTGCGAATTCAGTTCTGCGCGCAGAAATTTTACGATCGCGGTCCGGGCGAGCAGGTCAACAGTGAGGTTTCCTTCAGACTTGGCCCGAACAAGAGCGGACTTGTGCAATTCGAGCAACAGCGGCTTGAGGTCCTGAACTTTCTTGGGCTGCGCGGGAATGAATTTGGAGAACATTCCACGATTCGCGCCAGCAGGCCCACCAGCTGCGGCCATCACGCCTTCGATGTTGCCCCACTTCGCAATGAGTTTGGCGATATGAAGACCTGCGGCTTTAGTAAACGCAGGACTCAACCAGACGTCATGACGAAGATTATCAATGCCCAGCTGCAGTCCTTCGAGAGATATCGCCGGAGTGTAAACATGGAGCCGCGGGGGTTGCGCCGCATTGGTCGAACCGAGTTTGAAAATTGGAATGCGCGGCATCGTACCTTCGCAATTTCAGCTTTCGGCGGGAAATGTCCAATGTGTGGCAATCTCCCACACCGAGAGACAGTTCTTTAGAGCAGCCTACTACGCGAGGTCGTTCGTCCGGTGTTACGCAAGTTATACGATAAAAGGACAATGTACCTGGGGACATGTACTACCGGAGTCAGATCTTGATCGCTACGCCTTTGCGATAGAGCACCGCCATCACTGCCCAACAAGCGGCCACGTACGCCAGAGCGTAAAGCAATGAGGCATTCGCTGGACTCGCCAACGGAGCAAACACGCGTGTGTAGATGTACTCGAGAAGCGAGACCCTTCCGGAGGCAGTCTGAATATTCACGCGGTAGAGCACCGCGGCTGCGGCTTCCGAAAGGAAGTAGGCAGCGATGGCATTCGTCCCGAACACGAGGATTGGCCAGGTCCATCGGCCACGCCATTGCTTGACGTCGGCAATCCAGTAACAGGCAGCCAGGCAGATCCAAGCAAGACCGGTCGTGAACGCCACATACGAACTAGTCCACAGCTTCTTATTAATGGGAAACCAGACATTCATGATCTCGCCGATTACTATCGCTGCGGCGCCGGCGGCAACCTGCGCGAATGTCTTCATCCGAAGCGAATCCGCCGTTTTTAGCCATTTGCCGGTAAGGAGGCCGAATAAACTCGTGGCGATTGCGGGTATAGTACTCAACACTCCTTCCGGATCGCGTGTTCCTTCGTAGAGATGGCCCATCAACAGTTTGCGGTCTAGCCATGCAACCAGGTTGCGGTCGGGATCGAGCAAAGGAATATCGCGACCCGGGATTCCAAATCCCGGGACCGGAACATATCGCATCATCGTCCAGTAGCCCGCGAGGCAAACAATGGCAATTGCCAACTGAGTTCGCCAGCCCTTCCAGAGCTCCAACACGGCAGTGACTACATAGCAAATCGCGATGCGTTGCAGAACACCGTAGATTCGCAAGTGGGCAAAGTGGTAGTGATTGGGAAATCCATTGAGGAACACTCCAATCGCGAACAAAGCGGCGCCTCTCCAAAGTACATGCCGGAGCAATTGCCCACGAGTGTCCCCCCGCTCCAGACGCGAACGGAGCGAGAAAGCCATAGCCACGCCGACTATAAACACAAAGAAGGGAAAGACAAGGTCGGTTGGGGTCCAGCCGTTCCAGTTAGCGTGGCGAAGAGGCCAGTAAGACGCCGACCCGTCACCCGGATCGTTGACCAGAATCATCGCAGCTATCGTCACGCCGCGAAATAGGTCTAACGACACCAGTCTTCCAGGCCGTAGTTCCATTGTTCTTGATCCCGCTGCGCATTCTAGCATTTGCTTTGCAGGCTAAACCTGAAATGCGGATCGGCAATCGCGATTCCTATTCCCGAAAACGCCCCTTGGCCGTTACTTCGGTCACCTACAGAATTGTGAATCTGGCATTAAGATTTGCTCAAACGCGACGAGGGGGATTCCATGAAGAAGCTCCGATTTGTGGTCTCGCTGACCACGAACGACAATGATTACCAAATTGAGCAGGCGGCAGCGGCAGAGGAAGCTGCGAACCGGCTCGGCATTGAATTGCAAGTTTTATTCGCCGAGAACGACGCTATCCTGCAGAGCCAGCAATTGCTGAAGATCATCCAATCGAATTCCGACTCACATCCCGATGGCATCATCTTTGAGCCGGTCGGGGGCACGGCGATGCCACAAGTAGCCCGGGCCGCGGCAGCCGCCGGCATCGGGTGGGTAGTCCTAAATCGCGAAGTTGACTATGTTGCCGACTTGCGTCGCAACTACCGAGTCCCGGTGTTCGCCATCAGCTCTGATCATGAAGAGATCGGCCGCATTCAAGGACGACAAGTGAGGTCGCTGCTTCCCAGCGGCGGTTCGGTATTGCTGATCCAGGGGCCGGCTGAAAGCCTTGCCGCCAAACAGCGGACCACCGGCATGTATGAAACGAAGCCGGTGGGAGTGCAAGTGAAGCTCATGAAAGGCAGCTGGACCGAGGCAAGTTCATATAAGTCCGTTAGTTCGTGGCTCAAGCTTTCAACCTCGCAGCAAACGTCCGTTGACGTGATTGTCTCTCAAAATGACGCGATGGCGGTGGGCGCGCGGAAGGCCTTCCAGGAACTTGGAGACACGGCTGCGCGAGACCGCTGGTTGGCGCTGCCCTACCTTGGGATTGACGGCATGCCAAAGACCGGGCAAGCCTGGGTGCAGCGCGGACTGCTCCGTGCCAGCATCATCGTGCCCCCATGCGCCGACAAGGCTGTTGAAATGCTCGCCCACGCGGTGCAAACAGGAAGCATGCCACCAGAGAAGACCCTCACTGTTGCAAAATCGTTTCCAGCGGTTGAAGAACTGGCAAAGCGTGGCAAGAGTCGGACTGCGGGAGCAATTTAGACTCCAGTGGTCAGTGGTCAGGGGTCAATCGTCTGGACTGACAACTGACCACTAACCACTGACCACTGTGTTCTTACGGCGCTTCGATTAACTCCATCTTCCCGTCGCGGGTGCGATGCAAAATCATCAACTTCCCTTTGGGATCACGAAACACAAACACATCCCTGTCGCGAAAGTGCGCCTCTTTGATGGCTTCTTCCAAGGTCATGGGCCGCAGGGCAACGGCTTCATCGGAACGAATCAGATGAATTTCTGTTGACTTGGCCACGACTGGATACTTGTGCACCACCATGGACACCGGTGCCAGGGCCGCGGCCGCTGCGACCGCTTCCACCGGAGTAGCCTCGGGCTTTGCTTCTCCATTCCACTTCGTCTGGTTCCGGCGCTTCTTCGTGATGATGCGGTTCTTATTCCGGAGCGCCTGTTTTTCCAGATGCTCCAGCGCCTCTCCGATGGCTACATCCATTTCACTGGCTTGCGCAAGCCCAACCAGGGGACCGACCCTTGAATTGATTGTGATCTCGGCCTTGTGACGATGCTTCTCGACCGCGAGAACCACCTTGGTTTCAAATTTGTCGCGCAGAATTTTGCGTATCTTGCCGAGACCGGTTTCGACATCTTTGCGGTTGGCGGGAGTAACTTCGTAGTGCCTGCCAGTGTATTCCACGTTCATGAGCTGCACTCCTGGTGAGGTGGACGACGGGCAAATCAGCCATCAGCTCTCAGCAGAACCCTTAACTGAGGGGTTTGAAAGCTGACGGTTGATAGCTGAAAGTCTGTTTCTACTTCTTCACCCTTCTCTGGTGCGTGCTGGGAATTTTCATGTCTTCCCGGTATTTGGCGACGGTGCGGCGAGTTACTTGAATGCCTTGCGATTGCAGAATACGAGTGATCTGTTCGTCGGTAAGCGGTTTGGATGAATCTTCATCTTCGATTAGCTTCTTGACGCGGCGTTTCAGGATCAGAAGCGAGGTATTCCCTCCCTCCGGCCCGTTCACGCTCTCGCTGAAGAAATAACGCAGTTCGAAGACACCCTGAGGAGTGTGTGCGTATTTGTTTGCGACAGCGCGGCTAACGGTGGAGGGGTGAACTCCGATTTCCTCCGCCACTTCCTTGATCATCATGGGCTTCAGCTCGTCAATGCCTCTCTCCAGAAAATCACGTTGGCGAGTCACAATCGTGTAGCAGACTTTCAATATCGTTTGCTTGCGCTGTTCGATGTTCTTGATGAGCTGGACCGCACTCTTGAAGCGTTCCTTGACATAATTGCGCGTATCTCGATCATTTCCTTCCCGGGTGAGAAGCTTGCGATAGGCCGGATTCAGGCGCAGGGTGGGAACGTCATCGTCGTTCATCATGACCAGCCATTCATCACCGTGCTTCACGAAAGCCACATCCGGCTCAATCAGTCGCGCCAGGACTTTGTTGTATTGCTGCCCAGGACGCGGATCAAGAGTGCGAATGTAGTCCAACGCAGCCTGGACGGCTTCGATTGGACGTGCAATCGCGCGCGCGATTTCCTTGTGCTGTTTGTTTTGCAGGGCGCGGAGGTGTTGGTCTACAACAGCGATCGCGTCGGTCAGAACCTGAGCCGCGCCATTTCCATTTTTCCCGAGCTGAGCCTGGTGATAACGCAACTGATACATCAAACATTCGCGAAGGTTCCGGCAGGCCACACCGGGGGGATCAAGCTGACGCACTACTTCGATGGCCTCATGAAGATCGTCACGGTTGAAATTAGGCTTGAAAATGTGTCCATTGCTTTTGGCGACTGCAGGTTCAACTGAGGCTGGGGCTGGAATTTCCGCTGCTGAACCTTCTGGAGCCAGAGGCATGTCGGCGGCCACTGGTGAAGAGACTGAGTTATCCCACGCCTCTGAGGAAGCGACCGGAGAGTCGCCCAGCAGCTCAGCAGCCTCCTCCGGCGATGCTACGACGCTCGCAAGTCCGAGGGCAACGGCTTCCTTGACCACGCTTTCGGATTTCGCGGCGTCAATCTCAGGCGGAGAGGCGGGAACGATACCCAGCAACTCCTCGTCGCTGGCAATAAGATATCCGTCTTCGTTCAGGTTTCCGATTACCAGTTCGGCAGCCTCGCGCACCGGCGGGCGATTTGGAATGGAGCCAAGCTGCCACATCAAGTGGTCAGTCAGCGTGCTCGGTTTGGAGAGAAAATTCTCAAAGGATGGCCGCTCAATCTCTTCGAAGTCACCCTGGCTGCGAAAACCTGGATCAAGGTAATCTTTAAAGAACGAACCAAAGTCTATCTCTTCAAAGGGGTCTTTCTTGTCAGCGGGGGCCGGAGTATCCTCTGCGGCAGAAGCGCGTTCGCGTTTCTCTTCGCGACGGCCAACGTCATCAATCAGGGGAACAGCGTCCTCAAGTTCTTCAAGAACTGGGTTCTCTACCATCTCCTCATTAATCATGTCCTTGAGCTCAAGCTTGTTGAGCGCGAGGACGCTGACCATCTGCACGAGGCCGGGGGTAAGGATCTGCCTCTGCGAGACTTTCAAATTCAATCTTGGTTGCAGTAACACCATAAATTCCTAACTGAGTCCTCGGTCGTCGGTCGTCAGTCGTCGGCTGGTTCGGATTTTGCCGACGACCGACGACCAAAGGCCGACAACGCCCTTCACACCAGCGAAAAACTCTCCCCTAAGTAAACTCTTCTCACTTCCGAATCGCTTCCTAACTGCTCCGGGGTGCCGTGCCGGAAAATCTTGCCTTCATTGATGATGTAGGCGCGGTCCGTTACCGTCAGCGTCTCCCTCACATTGTGGTCCGTAATCAGCACTCCGATACCCGCGGCCTTCATATTGCTGATTATTTTTTGCAGATCGAGTACCGCAATGGGATCAATCCCAGAAAACGGCTCATCCAGCAGGATGAACTTCGGATTGATACATAATGCTCTTGCGATCTCGACCCTTCTGCGTTCGCCGCCTGAAAGCGCATAGCCACGGTTCAGGCGAATGTGCTCCAGGCCTAACTGGTCAATCAGTTGCTCCATCGTCTCCCGGCGCTCGTGCCAGGAGACAGGTTGAGCCTCCAGCACGGCGAGAATGTTCTCCTCAACCGTGAGCTTTCGGAAGACCGACGCTTCTTGGGGGAGATAGCTGATCCCGAACTGCCGCGCCCGCCGGTACATGGGCACGTCGGTGATCTCGTCCTCGTTTAAGAGGATTCGGCCGTCATCGGGGGGTATCAGGCCGACGATCGTGTAAAACGTCGTGGTCTTGCCGGCACCATTAGGTCCAAGCAAACCAACAACTTCGCCTTGTCCGACGCGAAGGCTGACGCCATTTACAACTCTGCGGCCCCCATAGGATTTACAAATATCTACGGCGGCCAGAGTAAGCATTTAACGTACCACTCTTGTCTGGGTGACGGCCGGCGAACTGCTGTCACCTTCAACGACGACCCTATCATCGCGTCTAAACAAAGTCAACGAAACCCCGGTAATCTTGCCATGTTCGGCATCCAAAATGCTAGGCGGTCCGCCGGTGAGGACAAACTTGTCATCCGAAGCTGTATAGGTGAGCTGCTCCCCCGTGGCATGGCGGTTCGGTTCGGTGATAAGGACGGAGCCTGAGGCAATGATTTTTTCCAGTTTTGCGGGACCGACACTTTGCGACTGTTCATCTGCAGCTTGGGATTGTGGAGCTACGGGCGTCTCGCCCGCAGGCGAAGCTAGGACGGGCGAGGACGCCCGTCGCTCCACAGTTCTTTGCGGGGACGGTGCGAGGAACACATCCATCTGATTGGAAGTAACGCTCAGGTCGGAGCCGCGCACCGTGACACCGCCGTCGAAATGGATCTTCCGTTCAGAATCGCGATAGGTCAGGTGGCGTGAGGTGATGCTAACGGGTGTTGCCTTCCCGCGGTTATCGGTCCCGACGAGTACCGTGGAGACCTTCTGATCTGTGCCGGAATCGGCGATGAGCATGCGCTGCTCTTTTTGAAATTGGATAGACGGCGCTTCTACCACGTTGGCGTTCTGCCACAGCCGAGCATTACCTTTGTAGGTGGCGATTGCGGGGTTACTGTGAGCGGTCATGCTCTGCGCCGTGACATGCACGGGATCGGATGAGGCCAGCAATCCTCCGCCTGGCTGTTGCTTCAGATCGCTGTAGGTACTCTTAACGTCCGCTTCTGCCAAACCGTCACCCGTCGCCCGGTTGAGGCGCACAGTTCGGGCAGTGGTCGCCATTCCTGAATCCAGGATTCGAGGGGAGCCATTGAGAACCAAAATCTGGTCGGCGGGACTATATCGGGCGCGGTCGGCGAAGGCTCGCTGCGCTCCCGAGCTATAGGTGAAGTGCCCCTGCTGGATCACGGCTTCAATCCCCCTTCCTGCGTGAAAGAACGCCTCGATGCTGTCACTGCTGCTGACGCGGTCGGGTTCTGCGGCATGTTCTTGAGGCGATCCGCTCGTAACCACCCGCGCACTCGGCTCGCCATGCACCGATGCGAGTTGCCCATGATCATCAAAATTCGCTGTGAACTTGTCCGCTGTAATACGCGTTGCCCCGGCTTGCTTGCTCCCTGACGGAACGAATGAAATCTGCGGAGGGCCGATGGTTTCAGCACGCGTTAACCGCTGTCCATCCGCCACAAAGAAGTCCATGGCTGGAGCGGTCATTTCCACTTCCGGCATGGCGTTAGGTCCTAACGTGGCGTGTTGTGCCAGCTTGACCTGGTCTTCGGCGTGAACTTTGATGATTGTGTTCCGCTTGCCGAAACTCAGCAGTGCTCGCCCGGCCGAAGTTTCCGCCGATTGTGGACCTTGGATCTTGAAACGCACGTCACCAGAAAGAACGGCATCGTGAACTCCCGTTTTCGGCTGCATATGTACTTCCAGCTTTTGCGCTGACATCTCGGACTTGGTGGCCTCAGGTCTTCTCGCCTTCCCCCGGATGCGTGTATCCGCGGCTACACGATTTCCAATGGATTTAATACGAACATCGCCAGTGGCGACAGCACGGTCGAGCGTGTTGTCTGGGCGCAGAAACAGCGTCAACTCATCCGCCTGCGCCTGTTGCTCCGGAGACTCGGCGTGGGCGTGGCGTAGCACGATCTGCCTCGGACTCTTCTCCAAAACTGCCTGCTCCGCCAGGATGGTCGAAGGCATCGGTCCGTTGAACACAATCCTCAACTGCGATTGCAGCGTGAGCGCGCTCTCCTTCGCAACGTACCGCGCGCCCATCGCCGAACCGCTGGCCTGCGGGACACGAAATTCAACAGCGGCGGCAGTCCATGCGTCTCCGGTCTTTTGATTGAAGATTAGGTCTTTGGTCCGGAGGTGGATCGGGTTCTTGAGTTCTTTGGGTGCCGCCTGATCTGGGTCCAGCATGCCCTTTGGATTCGCTTCCAGGTCGATTGAAACTTCACCCTTACTAGTTACGTTTCCGGATTGCTGATCGTATTCAAACTCCTTCCCGTAAACCTGATCGAAGCGCGACGAGTCGCGGCCATAAAGCGTGATCATCACGTCGTGAAGCTCAGCTCGGCCACCTTGTTTGAATTGGACAGCTTTGCTCGCTTGTAACTTGAAGATCGTCCTTCCCTGCTCTGACTTTGAAATCGTGAATCCTTGCGCGCTCTGCTGAATTTCAATGCCCATCTTTGATGGAACCTGTTTGAGCGCGTTTTGCACCCGATGCCTAGCGTAGAAATAAGCGCCTGCCACGGCGAGGCAAACAAAGACTGCCGCAACCGCAAACCACCGGCGCAGTCGAGAGATGGAGATGGGCATTGAGGATAGTGTAGTGCAGGCTGAGCGGCTTAACCTCTCCCGCTCAGGAGAGCCGCTATGACCCTGCGATTGCGACGACCATGCAGCACGCCAACTATTACCAGCGGCTTTTCTTCTGGGGCATAAGCGATGAGATAATCTCGCACTCGCTGGAAAAGGAGTGGTCGTGCAGTAAGGTCAGAACGCCTGTGCCCCTGACGAGGAAAAAGATATCAGGGACCGCACTGCCCGTGTGAATTTCGTCAATTATACGGTCGGCGGCGTCCGGGTTAGCGCTCGCAATGAATTTCCAGATTTCGGCAAGGTCTGTGTGCGCCTCCGGATGAAAGACAAACTCGCTCATGGGACGCCCCGGTGCGTCTACTCCTTATCTCTCGCGGCGCAGAGCGGCGAATCCCTCTTCGCCATCAATGGGCGTTACGCGTCCACTCTTGATGTCATCGTAGCGACCATCGAGCATGTCCCGTTTCCGGGTAAGCTCTTGCAGATAGGCCGCAGTAGCGTCCTCAACCAGGTCAACAGCAGCTCGACCCGTTTTCGCTGCCAGTTCCTGGAGGCGCGATTCCGTTTCCCGGCTGAAGTACTTCCATGGGTGCAAGTTTAGTGAGGCCGCTTTGCAGTGTCAAAGAGAGCTGATCACTGACTGGATACCCCATTTCGGATTCTGGTTCAAGATTCCAAAATGGCAGCTAGGCTGGTCTTCAGCACATGGGTCTCAACCGCATCGATTTCGCGATCATTGCAATCTATCTGATCGGAATCACTCTGTTCGGGCTGCGCTTCCGCAAGCGTCAACGCACCCTGCGGGATTATTTTCTTGCAGGGCGCGATATTCCCTGGTGGGCGATTTCGCTCTCGATCGTCGCTGCGGAAACCAGCACCCTGACCATCATCAGCATTCCCGGTCTCGCTTACGACACCAACCTTACGTTCCTGCAAGTCGTGCTGGGATACGTCGCCGGACGTTTCATCATCAGCTTTGTGCTGCTGCCGCACTATTTTCGCGGAGATCTTTATACCGCCTACGAATTGATTGAGAAACGCTTTGGCCCGAATTTGCGTTCGCTTACCTCGGCATTATTCCTTTTGACGCGCGCCGCTGCGGAAGGAGTGAGAGTTTACGCTGTTTCGATTGTCGTTTCTATTGCGCTGGGAACGGGCGAGGTTGCGTCCATCGCGATTATCACTCTGTTGACGTTGATCTACACCTTCGAAGGCGGGTTGGCGGCAGTTATCTGGACCGACGTCGTGCAAACCGCAATCTATGTTGGCGGCACCTTGCTGGGAATCGTGACGATTATTCATTACGTCCCTGGCGGATGGGCGCACATTCATCAAATTGCTGCGGCTAGTGGCAAGCTGCACATCTTTGATTTCACTCTCAGCTTCTGGAAGCCTTACACGTTCTGGGCGGGATTTGTCGGTGGAATGTTTCTCACAACTGCGGGCCACGGAACCGAACAACTCTTCGTGCAGCGATTGCTCGCAGCACGCAGTCAACGGCAGTCGGTGACGGCGCTGCTTTCGAGCGGAGCCATAATCTTATTTCAGTTTGGGTTGTTCCTGATGCTGGGCGTGATGCTGTTTGCCTATTACATGCTGCCGTCGGCACACTTCGGCAAAGCCGACCGCATCTATCCAACATTTATCGTGACCCACATGCCGCACGGGATTGCGGGTTTGCTCATTGCGGCAATTCTGGCAGCGGCAATGTCGAACTTGAGTGCCGCGTTGAATTCCCTTTCGTCGAGCACGATTCTGGATTTGTTCCTGCGCTTCCGTCCGCAAACGGATGAACGCCGGCGAATGGTGCTCTCGCGCTTCGCGACGGTTGCTTGGGCGATTGTGTTGTTTAGCTTGGCTGTGCTCTCTTTGCACAAGGCTGGGCGAGTGGTCGAAGTTGGGCTGCAAATCGCGTCTATTTCTTATGGCGCACTACTCGGAGTGTTCCTGCTTGGCGTACTCACTCGTCGTGCGATAGAGCTAGGCGCTGCGATCGGGATGATTTGCGGGTTTGCGATTGAGATTTATCTGTGGAAGTTCACGGCTGTACCTTGGACGTGGTGGGTGGCGATTGGCACCTTCACAACGTTCAGCGTGGGATATGGACTCAGCGTCTTGCTCCCGCACAAAAGCAAAAGCTTTTAACCGCAAAGTTCGCTAAGAGAGGCAAAGGTCGCGGAGAAAACAATTTCCCAAAATGGTCTTACTCTGCGATCTTTGCGCTACCTCTGCGTACTCTGCGGTTACAATCCTTCGCATGTCACACGATACTCTGACCAAAGAAATTATTGGCGCGGCTATTAAGGTGCACCGCAAGCTGGGACCAGCGGTGCTCGAATCAGCATACGAAGCGTGCCTGGCGTATGAACTAGACGCGCTCGGAAAGAAAGTTGAGCGGCAGAAACCCGTCCCATTGTTTTATGAACAGATCAAACTTGATTGCGGATTTAGAGCCGATCTCGTCGTAGAGAACCGGATCGTTGTTGAACTCAAGTGCAAAGACGATTGCATCCCGTTGATGAAGCTCAACTTCTTTCCCATCTCAGACTATTGAATCTCCCGCTTGGGCTTCTAATCAATTTTCATGTCGTGCTCCTCAAAGACGGGATCAGGAGAATGGTGAATAACTATCTTGAGCCAGCGGAAATCAAGAGCTTGTAACCGCAGAGAGCGCTGAGGAACGAACAGGACGCAGAGAAAACCGTTATGAAGTACCACTCGATTTAAATCCTCGCAGAGCCAACCCTCCCAGCAACGCCACCGCAATCAGCATGGCGATCCACAGCACGCCGTTGTGGCGTTCGGACCACGGCCTGTCGTCGGGGAGACCAGTGAACTGGCTGTTGGCTTCCGCGGGCGCGAGTTGTGCGATCGCCGCATCTGCGCTCTGCTGAAAAAACTTGCCGTAGTCGTAAGAAGGGGGCCCGAGCCTGGGATTGCCGTAATACAACTTCAGCGCGGTTGCGCCCTTGGGATCGAAGTAGAAGCGGCGCTCGACGGACAGAGGTTGGATATTCCTGATTGGGAGCGGCGCATCATCTCCGTTTTCGATGGCAACCTTAATTTGTCTTGACGACGGCGGAAACAAATCCACTGTCAGATTTTCTGAGACGACTGCCTGGCTGGCGCGATTCATGCGGACGCGGCTGATCGCGCCGCGTTGGAATTCGCTTCCTTTTTCATCGCTGACGATGACGGTGCGGTTGAAATTCACGGCGTTGGCGGGCAACTCAAAACTCAACCGCTCCACCGGCATGCCGTCGAACAAAGTGCATTCGAACGCACTCTGCCTTGAGGAACTGGGAACAGCTCTGCACTCGCCAGCCGGCAACCACGCTGCCTTCGTCTCCGACACTTTCGAGATATACGCTCCTTTGACCGCGTGTGGATCGATGCCCGGGGCGAGGCGCACATGAAGATATGGAAAACTCGACACCGGCAACTTCAGGGTTGAATTCGATCCTAGTCCTTCGACCGTAAAGTCATAAAGAGTGCTGCTTCCAAGGTCAGTGCCGGAGCGGTCGTTTAGACTGCTTCTGCCCTGTACCTTGGCGGCATTAATAAAGTTCTTCGCTTGAAGCTCGAGGCGGACCCGACTGTATTCCGGAAGGCCGCCTACATCAAGGTCGAATTCCGCGTGCCCCGAGACGCTACCGAGGTTGAGAATTTTTGCCGGACTCTCCTGGCTGGAGTTCTCGGCACTTTGCTTCACCAACGCGTATGGAACTTGTGCCTGTCCGTCGTAAAACCGAATGTCGGCGAGATCCGGGCGGGCGAACTTCCAGATGTCCTGGTCAGCAACGAAGTAGTTCTGGCGATCCGGATGTGAGACGCCGACGTTACGCGTGCGGGTGAAATATTGAATCGCAGCTTCGTATCCGGAAGCCACAAGAAAGGTCGCCATCAGGAACGCAGCCGCCCAGTTCACTCGGTCCTCCGGCCTTTGGCAGACGAAAGCTTGAGCCAGTCGCGCTGATACGCAAACGAAACCGCCAGCAGCAGCACACCAAGGGCGACGAAGCTGAGGATGCGATAAATGCGATCGAGTTGTGATGTATCGAGGACGAACACCTTAACGATCGTTGCCGCTATCAGAAGCAGCGCTTGCCAACGGACAAACGCACTGCCGCGCCGGAAGCCAATGACCATCAGCATGGCGCCATAGGCCATCCAGAGCGCGGAGTAAGAAAAGTTGCGCGCAATCTGAACAGAGTGCGAACGCGCCCAGTCCTGGATACTCCAACTACCCGGATGGGGATGGATTGCCGCCGTCTGTTGCGAATAGTAATCCGCAATCTCATGGCTGAGGGCGACCAGGGCCAGAGCGTTCATCGCTACCACCGCCACGGCCGCGATAGTTCTCGCCGGATCGTCATTGCGTTTCGACGCGTTGTACGCCACGAAGCCGAGCACGGCGATGGCAACGCCGTAAACCGCCATGCGCATGTTGAAAATCAAATGGCCGGATCCAAAGTTGTCCCAGAACAGCAATCGGCCCACTCCCAGAACCAGTGCCGTGAGCGCAAATATGTTCAGCAGATCGGACTTGATCCGGTCGGCGAGCCACAAAAGTATCGCTGCCTCGACAAACCAGCCGATGGTGATCCAGTGCGCTTCCAGGCGAATGGGAATAGCGACAGTGATCAGCCCGACCGCCAGCGCGAGATGCATAAGACGCAACTTCTGTTCGGCTTGCGGATCGGAAGTTCGCGGTCTGAACCGATTCAACCAAAGATAAACGGCGGCGAGCAGTAGCGAGAACCACGCCATCGCGGTGACGCTTATGTCGGCAATCATCGCGTACGCCTGCAGAAAATAGACCACAGCATTCGCGAACGCCAGTCCCAAAGGCATGACGCCGGAACCGTGTTCCTGACGCAGCATCAGCAAAGGCGCGACGCCGAAGATTGCAAAAAATAAAGTTGCAAAGGTCAGTGTGGGCTGGAACTGGCTGCGGCTGTAGAACTCCACATACCAACCGCAATAGAGAATCAGCGTTCCCATGAAGCCCAGCAACAGCAACCGCCGCCAAGGCTTGAAAAACACCAGGGCAAGAATCCCCACGTCGAGCACGAGTACGTAGGAAAAGAGCGCAAATTCCCGGTTCACGCCGGTAGAAAGCAGCACCGGAGTTGCAAAACCGCCGGTGATGGCGAACACGGCTAGAATTTCGGCATTCTGCGACAGTGCCATCGCGCATGTTGCCGCTGTGACCATCAGCATGCAGGCGAACACCACGCCGGATGGCATCAGGTGATAAACCTGAAAGGAAGCCCATAAAGAAAGGTAGAGGGCGCCGATGCCTACGGCCCTCAAGGAGTAAGAAAAAACGTTATATCCGCGGCTGCGAAAACGCTGGCTCCAGAGCACGACTGCAATCCCGGCGATGAGTCCGATGGCAATACGTCCAGCGGCACCGATCCAGTTGTTCTCGAACGCGTAATTCAAGAAAAGCGAGACGCTGATCAGTATGGCCGCAATGCCGATGCGATTCAGCCAATGCGATCCGATGCGGGCTTCCAGGCCGGGCCCTTCCTGGGCAGGCGGAATGAAAGCCGGAGGCGCGGGCGCAACTGGCCGGACGTCAGAATGCATGGGGGAATGAGCAACGGGTGGTGGAGGAACGACCGGAGGAGCAACTACAGGCGGCGCAGCCTCGTCCGCCGGCACCGGTTGGGTTTTCGCTGGGAAAAACTGCTCCAACCGGTGGACGCGGACCGTCAGGTCGCGAATCTGCTGAACCAGTTGATCAAATTCTTGCTGAGAAATTTCCAAGCCCCGCCCCAGAAAACGCCGGGCCTGATTATCCGTGAAACCGCCGGACTTTTCACGTTCTTTTTTCGTGGGTTGCCTAGATGAGAAAAGCGCGACCCGAAGGCCGAGCTTTGACCCAATCCCATCACCTAGAAGCGGAGCACCAAACCGGTTGAAACACGGACGTTCTTGTGATCCGTGAAGCCGGAAAAGCGCGTGGTCATCCAATCGAACTGCACAACGCGGAATGCTAGCGGACCGTGGCCAGCGTCAATCCCGCCGCCGAGAAGCATGTCTAATCCGTTCACCCCTACACCACTTGCTGATGCCCTGGCGCCACCGAACAATGCGTGCGCGAAGGGTTTCACCACAGGCAAGTGCGCGTGCACTTCCGGGCCGAAGGTGTACGTATAGAATTTCAGACCAGAGCCATAGACTCCGCTGAAATCGGCGGTCACGCCAAACCAGCTATTGAAATTTCCAGTCAGCGCGGCGTTCCAGCCGTTCATATTTGGCCCACTGTCAAGATGAGTGAACTGATATCCACCGAACAACTCCGCCTTGGGCGCTGCATTCGCGGCCACCGCCGACAAAATCAGAATTGCGAAACAGATACAAAATGTACGCATGTATTTCCCCCAGCAATCAAGAGTTACACTTTGCGGACTTGGGTGCTATCCACTGTTTCTTAACACTTGTGCTGGATCCAGTTAACGGGAAGAGATGGAAGCCCGCAAATAACTGAAGATTTTTGACTTTGGTAATGCGACCTTCTGTGGTCACTCTGCTCGGCATGGCCAGGTCGAGCGGGACTAAACGTGGGGGGACGTCTATCGATCTTTCTTCCCAGACGCCCACTTCCAGGCGCTGGCAATGATTTCTTCCAAAGAGCGTTTTGCCTCCCAACTCAATAGCTTTTCCACGAGCGATGCATCAGCGACCAATTCAGGAGGATCTCCGGCGCGACGTGGGGCAATGTGAGTCGGGACTTTCTGTCCGGTGACCTGCTCGACGGTGGAGACGACTTCCTGCACCGAGTATCCCTTCCCTGTGCCCAAGTTCATCGCAGCCGAGTTGGACTTCGACAGGTATTCGAGACCAAGCACATGCGCATCAGCCAGATCGTTGACGTGGATATAGTCGCGGATGCAGGTGCCATCAGGCGTCGGATAATCGTCGCCGAAAATATCGAGTGCCGCGCGCTTACCCTGGATGGCCTGGAAAATAAGTGGGATCAAGTGCGTCTCGGGATCATGGTTTTCGCCGGTAGTCCCACCCTCATCCGCCCCAGCCGCATTGAAGTAGCGAAAGCTCACAAAGCGCAGACCATAAGCAGTGCTGTAGGCTTCAAGCGCATTCTCAAAAGCCAGCTTGCTGGCGCCGTACGGGTTCACCGGCTGGCGGGGGTTGTTTTCGGTAATCGGTACCTTGACGGGATTTCCATAGACCGCGCAGGTGGAAGAAAAAATAAATTTGCGCACGCGCGAGTCCATGACCGCGTCCAGCAGAGTCAATGCGGAGGTCACATTATTTTTGAAATACTTTCTGGGACTCGCCACCGATTCACCCACGTAGGCGTGTGCGGCGAAGTGCATCACCGCGTCGCATCGCTGAAGCGCTTTCGCCAGCTTTGCAGGGTCAGCGATGTCGCCGACGACGAGTTCGAATCCCTCCGCCAGTTCACGATGGCCGGTGGACAGATTGTCGTAGATGATGACCTCGTATCCTCTGCGCCGCAGAGCGTGCGCGGCGTGACTGCCAATGTATCCGGCTCCCCCAACCACTAGGACGGCCAAGTGTTTCTCCTTGGCGTCATCATAATTCACCGGGAGGGAATCATGGGTTTTACATTAGTGTTGCACAGAGGCTAAAGCCCCTGTTGATTGGGACAGCTTACGCGGCGCTGAAGCGCCGCTCTTCCGCGGTCTCGCATGTGCGCTAATTTTTCGGCAGACGGTATGGCCGTGTTGACCCGAACTGGGCGGAAATAACCTCCCGCCCGCTCCGGCAAGCTTCTAATACGTGTAAACCAAGTCAAACTGCACACGGTTCAGCCAAGGTTCCTGCTGGCCGGGAGTCGTGATAGTGCTCGTGGCACCGCCCCAGTTGTTGAATAGCGCGGCGTTGTTCTCGAGATTACTGTTGAGCACCCGTCCACGCCACCAAGTGATGTTCGCGACCGTATTCGGCCGAATCTTCCAGTTGCCGTAGATTTTATTTTGCAGAATGTTAGTGGGCGCGCGCTGGTCGCTCTCCGCGATCGACGCTAGCACGGAGTCCTGCTCCTGGCGGTACCACGAATATCCGAACTGGAAGTCATTCTTGTTCTTGGTTTGGCCAAGGCTGATGTCGCCTCCGTACTCTTTGTTCTGACTGCCGATGCTGCTGATGACGTTGGCAGTTGAATCGAGAGGATGCGGACGCGCGTCTAGGTTGTCCTCAAATTCCAGCAGGAGGTTTACTGGAAAACGGGCGGCGCCAGTCTTGATCGTATTGTTGAGGATGAAATCGGCAAGATCGAAGTTGGAGAAAAAGTGCGCCTTGCCAGAAGCGTCCACCGTGGTCGCATTGGTCATTCCGTTGGGAGCAAAGGCGCACGGCGCGAATGCTGGCAGAACGAAGCCCTTGGAGCAGCCCGGACCTTCACCAGGAACGTTAAACGGTCCCGCAGTCTTGCTGCCTGTAGTGGTCGCGCCAACTGCAAACGCGCTGGCCTGCAGGATGGCATCCGGACGGTTCCAGTGCTCGGTCAAGAACGACGCGGTCGCCGACCATGGCCCGACTTCAACTTTTGTGGAAGCCTGGCCTCCGAGAACGTACGAGTCCTGGCCGGAAGAATTTTCGTTGTAGAGCAATTCGAAAGTCTGCACCGTCAGGTTCTTGATCGCTCCCTTGTAGTTGAACGAGACCTTCTGGTCGAAGCCTTCGGGATTCAGGTCCGGGTCGCCGGTCACGGACGTGCGCTGCCACAGATAAGGAAACTTTCCGCCGGTCAGCGAAAGCCAGTTGTGCGCCATCGGATTGTAGGTGATATAGCCTTTGTCGAGCGCAATTGTCTTGCGATCGAAAACATTGGTCAGAGTTTCATTTGTGGTCGTCGGATCGCCCTGTGAGCCGGTTGCAATAGCCACGCCCCCGATGAAGTCCTGGTTAAGCTGGCCTTCCAGCCCCAGGCGGACACGAATGCGCGCGCGATTGCGGTCCTGCGGGCCCGTCTGCGAATAGCTTTCGCCACGCAGGCGGATGTCGCCAGTGAAGCGGAACCGACCGGTGAGATCGGCGAGACTTTTGAGTTGCGTTTGTTCTTTCTTATTTTCCTGTTCCAGCAGGCTGGTTGCAGACGTTGCGGAGGCTGCATTCTTGGAAGCCTCTGCGGCTGCGGTTTGCGCCGCTGTGGCAGATTGCTGTGCCTGAGTAGCTGTGGCTTGTGCTTGGTCGGCTCCAGAAACGAGCTTCTGTGAATTCGCATTGGCCTGCTGAACGGCATCGAGCACCTGGTTCAGTTGCTCCTGCAACTGCTGGACTTGTTGACTCTGAGAGTCAATCTGTTTCTGCTGCGACTGCACCAGAGCGCGCAAGGCCTGAACGTCCTGCGATGAGGGAGCGGACGTCGCAGCCGGTTTGGGATTCCTCTTCTTGGGATTGGGAGGCGGGGGACTGGATTGCGCGAGCAAACTTGCGCTCAACGTCATTGTTGCAATGAGATGTGCCAACCACCGGAACCTGAGCTTCATTTCTGGTTACTCTCCTTTTTAAAACGCAAGTATCTAGACAGACTAAGTAGCCTATTGCGGCAAGACCATACACAAACTCTGAAGACACGGGAACAGTACAGCTATGCGAACACGGGAATGCAATCCGCTAGATCTGGGAACCCACGCCAAGGGCCGCTGATGCTACAGACCGAACTTCCAATAGGAAACTTCATGCTTTTTGAAATATCTTCACGTCCTTGGGAATGATGAACACCGCTTCATCTTTCGTGAGCTGGAGGCTCTTGAAGCGCTCCTGAGACATTTCAATATGGACGGGGTCGCCCCATTCGGCGACGGCTTCCACCTTCACCAGCGGCCCTGCGGAATTGATGTGCTTGATGCGGGCGCGGAAGTGACTGCCGCCGTTGGGCTGGCGATCGATTTCGAGGAGATGCGGACGCACATAGACCACGTGCCCGGTTTCCTTTGCATTAATGTAGGCCTTGCCGTCGTCAATCCGGCCATGGAACAGGTTCACGTTCCCTAGGAAGTTATAAACAAATGGCGTGGCCGGGTGATTGTAAACGTCCTCGGGAGCGCCGACTTGCTCGATGCGCCCGTTGTTCATTACCACCACGCGATCGGCAACTTCTAGCGCCTCTTCCTGATCGTGAGTAACGAAGACACTGGTAATGTGGATCTCGTCGTGGAGTTGCCGCAGCCAGCGGCGTAATTCCATGCGAACTTTCGCGTCGAGCGCGCCAAAGGGTTCGTCGAGGAGGAGCACGCTTGGCTCGACAGCCAATGCGCGCGCCAGTGCTACTCGCTGGCGCTGCCCGCCTGAGAGTTGCGAGGGATAGCGCTCGGCGAGGGTCTCAAGCTGTATGAGCTTCAGCAGTTCTTGGACTTTGGAGCGAATTTGCGTCCGCGTAGGCCGGTGCTGACGTGGCCTAACTTTAAGACCAAAAGCGATGTTCTCGAACACCGTCATGTGCCGGAACAGGGCGTAATGCTGGAAAACAAATCCCACGCGGCGCTCGCGCGCGGTGCGGTCGCTGATGTCTTTGCCGTCGAAGCGCACGCTGCCTGAGTCAGCGAATTCCAGGCCGGCAATAATGCGCAGAAGCGTGGTCTTCCCGGAACCCGAAGGTCCGAGCAGCGCCACCAGCTCGCCGCTAGGGATTTCCAGGTCAACATTGTCCAGCGCGACAAACTGCCCGAATCGTTTGGTGATGCTGACGGCTTCAATGCTCATGCGGCTTTGACTCCAGCGCTTACTATCACCGTATCTCCCGCCTTAGATGCTTGCAGCTCGGACGCTTGTTCCCGCGATTTCCACTCCACAATGCTCTTGACCAACAAAGTCGTTAACGCCAGCAGGGCCAGCAACGACGCTACGGCGAACGCGGGCGCAAACTGGTACTCGTTATAGAGAATTTCGATATGCAGCGGCATAGTATTGGTGCGGCCGCGGATGTGCCCGGACACAACTGAAACCGCTCCGAACTCGCCCATGGCGCGGGCGTTGCAGAGAATCACGCCATAGAGCAGTCCCCACTTGATGTTCGGCAAAGTGACACGGAAAAATGTTTGCCACCCGCTCGCGCCGAGGGTGAGAGCCGCTTCTTCCTCTTCGTTACCTTGCGCTTGCACTAAGGGGATCAACTCTCTTGCAACGAATGGGAAGGTGACAAAAATGGTTGCAAGGACAATTCCGGGCACGGCAAAAATGATTCTGAAGTCGTGCGCCGCCATCCATGGACCAAGAAGCCCCTGCAGGCCGAAGATCAGCACGTAGATGAGGCCGGAGACGACTGGCGAAACGGAAAAAGGCAAATCAATCAGTGTGACTAAAAAGCTCTTGCCGACGAATTCGAACTTTCCAATGGCCCAGGCGGCAGCGACTCCGAAGATCAGATTCAGAGGTACGGCGATACCTGCGGCGATCAGCGTCAAACGAATCGCGGCCAACGCATCGGGCTCGCGCAAGCTGGCGAAATATACCGAAACACCTTTGGCCAGTGCGGAAGCGAAGACTACTGCCAAAGGCATGAATAGGAAGACTCCCAGAAACAACACAGCAATCGTAATCAGCGACCACCGGACTAATGCACCCTCGGTAGTCGCGTGCGCCGCTCTGGAAGGAGCCGCCGAGCCCAAATTCCGCAATGTGAAGGTTGTAGCCATCGGCCTTAAGCCTCACTGAGCGCGATGTCCGCGCTGTCCACACTGGATTTCGTTCTCATCCGGCTGCCGCTCCATGCCTGCAGCAAGTTGATTGCCAGCAGCAGCACAAATGACGCCACCAGCATGACCACGGCAATGGCGGTCGCTCCCGCGTAATCGTATTGCTCCAGTTTGGTGATAATTAGCAATGGCGTAATCTCGGTACGCATCGGCATATTGCCGGAGATGAAGACCACCGAACCGTATTCGCCCACGGCGCGGGCGAATGCCATGGTCACGCCAGTCAGCGCCGCCGGCAAGATCGCAGGCACCAGGACACGCGTGATGGTCTGCCAACGGTCCGCTCCCAAGCTGGCTGCGGCTTCCTCCATCTCTTTATCCAGATCTTCTAAGACTGGCTGTACCGTCCGGACCACGAACGGCAGCCCGGTAAACGTCAGGGCAATTACCACGCCCAACCGCGAGTACGCAGCTTTAATGCCCAAAGGCTGCAAGTAATGGCCAATCCAACCGTTGGCGGAATAAATCGCGGTCAGCGCAATGCCAGCAACCGCCGTGGGTAAAGCGAAGGGCAAATCCACCAGCGAATCAAACAGGCGCTTCCCGGGAAAGTTGTAGCGCACCAGCACCCAAGCGACGATCAATCCGAAAACCAGATTGATTCCCGCCGCAATTGCCGAAGCTCCAAAGCTCAACTGATAGGACGCCAATGCTCGGGGAGCAGTGACGATATGCCAGAACTGGTGCCAGTTCAGCGAAGAAGCTTTAAGAAACGTCGCCGAAAGCGGGATGAGCACAATCAGGCTCAGATACAGGATGGTGAATCCCAGAGTGAGGCCAAAGCCTGGCAAAATCGTCCGCTGTTTAAAATTGACTGCCACGTTAATATTCGTTCCTTACTGGTTCGGCTGATACACCTGATCGAACACGCCACCATCGGCAAAATGGGTTTTCTGAGTCTTCTGCCAGTCGCCAATAATTTCTGCCAGAGTGAACAGCTTTACTTTGGGAAACTGGCTGGCGTACTTCTTAGCTACGGCTTCCGAGCGCGGCCGGTAATAGCGTTTAGCGGCAATTTCCTGGCCCTCAGGGCTGTACAGATATTCCAAATAGGCCTGCGCGACGGTGCGAGTTCCCTTCTTGTCCACGACTTTGTCCACAAGGCTCACGGTCGGCTCACACAAAATGCTGACCGAGGGAACCACGATTTCGAATTTGTCCTGGCCCAGATCTTTGGCGCCGAGGAGTACTTCATTTTCCCAAGCGATGAGTACGTCTCCGATACCGCGTTCCACAAAAGTGGTGGTCGAACCGCGCGCGCCGGAATCGAGTACGGGCACATTCTTGTAAAGCTTGGTTATGAAATCTTTGGCTTTGGATTCATCGCCACCGGATTTTTTCAGGGCATAGCCCCAGGCTCCGAGATAGTTCCAGCGCGCGCCGCCCGAAGTTTTTGGATTCGGCGTAATCACCGACACGCCAGGTTTAATCAGGTCGTCCCAATCCTTGATGCCCTTGGGATTGCCTTTCCGCACCAAGAAGATGATGGTCGAAGTGTAGGGTGAGCTGTTGTTCGGTAGACGGGATTGCCAATTTGCCGGCAGCAGCTTGGCTTTGTCGGCGATTGCATCAACGTCGTAAGCCAGAGCAAGCGTGACAACGTCCGCTTCGAGTCCATCAATTACCGCACGTGCCTGCTTGCTTGATCCTCCATGGGACTGCTGTACATCAACTTGTTGCCCAGTTTTCGCTTTCCAATACTTGGTAAACGCGGCGTTATAGTCCTGGTAGAGCTCACGCGTCGGGTCATAGGAAACATTGAGCAAGGTAACGGCCTTACCTTGCGCGAGCCCCTGTGCGACGAGAGCCAATATGAAAGCAAATGCGATCAATAGTTTTACTTTCTTCATCATCTTTCCTTGGCGCTAATTTCTGTTGGGAACAATCATGGGCAACACGCCCGGCTCTATTTCTTTTTTCTTGCGACGTGCTTTGGCAGATCTGGGGCCCCGTTGATTACTCACGATGTCAGCTAAAGAAGTGTTCTCAAGAATCTTGGCAGCGGCGTCACGGACGTCGAGAAACACCTGGTACAGAGCGCGATGTTCGGCGTCGCGATCAATCAGAACCCGCAGCTGATCGGCGTCTCCAAAAGGCGCGAGCGGACCATCAATCAGCCGGATGATCTCGCTGAGATGGATCTCTGATGGAGCGCGGCGCAACTGATATCCACCCTTGGCTCCGCGCACGCTTTCCACGATCCGCGCGTTCTTCAGTTCGAGCAGGATGAGTTCAAGAAATTTCTCGGGCAGCTCTTCTTCGTACGCGATATCGCGGATGCGAATGGCGCCCTGGTTGTAGTGCCGCGCCAGCATCATCATGGCTTGAAGCGCGTACAGCCCTTTTTGGGAGATCTTCATGAAAAAACTGTACCACAATGTCTATGTGTTTTATAGACATAAGAGAGATAGCAAACCAGGTGCCAAAGCCGCAAAAGCAGCTAAGTCATTAATTTTCAACGCGACCGGCTATGCCCCAAGGTGTCTTTTTGCACAGCTGCGCAGAGATTTGCAGAGTCCATGAAGGAACATTTCCGCTTTGCTTCAGTTAATTCGGGCCACCTGCAAGGTAATATTGTCGGGGCCTCCACGCTGCCTTGCCAATTCCACCAACGTCTTGCACGCTGCGGCGGGTGCTTGTTTGGTCAGGACCTGCGCAATTTCGGACTCGTTCATTTGCCCCCACAGCCCGTCGGTGCAGACCAGAAGAACATCTGATTTTTCGAGCAGTAGCGGTTCCGGAGAAAAATCAGGTTCGATCTCATCCGATACTCCTAGTGCCGCAGTAAGCACGTGCTTCTGCGGATGGTGCTCGGCTTCTTCTTCCCGGATCATTCCAGTCTCTACTAAGTGAGCAACCAGGGAGTGGTCGCGCGTAAGCAGGCGAAGCTTGCCTGAATGAAGCAGGTACAAGTGACTATCTCCAAGATGGGCAAAATACAGTTTGGGGCCTACGAGCGCGAATGCCGTACAGGTTGTGCCCATGCCGAGAAGCATGAAATTTGAACGCGCTTGTTCCTGAATGCGCTGGTTGGCTTGGCGAAAGGCCTCGAGTAAACGTTGCTGTGGACTGTTTTCTTGAGAGCTGGAGTAGATCTGCTGAATCGCTTCGACCGCGATGCGGCTCGCGACTTGGCCACCTTCGTGACCTCCCATTCCGTCAGCGACTACAGCCAGACGTCCCAGGCTTTTGAAACCAGCATCATCTTCCGGTTCCCAATAGGCGTAACTATCCTCATTATTCTCGCGCTGGCAGCCCACATCGCTGATGCCGGCAATCTCAATTCCCGGACGCATCTTCATTATGATTCCGCATTATGATTCCGCGCACTCGCTCCGAAAAACTCGAATTATACGCGACTAGCCTAATCATTCATCGCCTGACATTTGTCACGCGGGCTCGGTGATGAACTCCACTGTTAGCGAGGTTTGCGGTTCAAGGACTATGGGATGGCAGAGAAACGCAGGTCCCCGAGGCGCAAATTATGGCAAGCGCACAAATTTTGCCGATCACAGGAAGGCCAGCCGCAGGTCCGCAGCCGGTAGCACGGCTGGAAAATGTGAGCAAAAACTATGGCCGAGTCCGAGCTTTGCAGGACTTCAACTTTGACGTGCGGGCCGGGGAACTGGTTGCGTTCCTGGGCCCGAACGGCGCTGGTAAGACGACTGCAATCCGGCTGCTGCTGGGACTGGCGATGCCAACTACCGGCAAGGTGTCGGTGTTCGGCGCGAACCCAGCTGATGTGACGACCCACATGCGGGTTGGCGCCATGCTTCAAGTAGGTAGGGTGCCAGAAACTTTGCGGGTGCGGGAGCACGTGGATCTGTTCTCTTCGTATTACCCCAATCCCCTGCCTATTGCCGAAACTCTGGCCATCGCCGGAATCGAGGATCTGCGCGACCGCAAGTTCGGTGTGCTTTCTGGCGGCCAGAAACAGCGAGTGCTCTTCGCTCTGGCGATTTGCGGCAATCCCGATGTGCTGTTTCTGGATGAGCCAACTGTGGGACTCGACGTGGAAGCCCGCCACATGTTGTGGGATGAGATTCGCAACTTACTGGCCAGGGGCAAGACGGTCGTGCTTACCACCCACTACCTTGAAGAGGCCGATAGTCTGGCTGACCGCATTGGGGTAATCAACAAAGGTTCGATCATCGCTGAAGGCACTCCGGCGCAGATCAAATCACTGACTGCAGGAAAGAAGATTCGCTGCATCACCCAGCTCAGTTTAGACGTGTGCAAAAGCCTGCCAGATGTTGTGGAAGTCCACCGCGATCGCGATGCGGTGTTGATCCATACCTCGCAGGCGGAGGAAGTTCTCCGCCGGCTGCTCAGCCTCGATCTGGAACTGTCGGGAATTGAAGTAACAAGCGCTGGCCTCGAAGACGCATTCCTGGCGCTGACGCGGGACGACAAAGTCTAATTCTCAAGGAGACTGGGATGGTTTCAACGGCGATCAATCCGACGAGTTTACGGCAGCCCAATCTACTCACAATCTACGCAAAAGAAGCGAAGTACGAATTGCTGAAAGTCCTTCGTTCCCCCATGTACTCGGTTTCGACCGTGGTCTTCCCTCTGATGTTCTACGTGCTGTTTGGATTGGTAATGGGAAAGCAAATGATCGGAAGCATCAGCAGCACCTTGTACTTGATCCCCGCTTACGGAACGTTCGGAGTGATGGGAGCGTCGCTGTTTGGGACGGCGGCTACTTTGGCGTCAGACCGCGGATTAGGGTGGCTGCAGGTAAAGCGCGCCAGTCCGATGCCGCCATTCGCATATTTCTTTGCCAAGGTGGTAATGAGCATCGTTTTCAGCACGGCTGACGTGCTGCTGCTGCTCATATTGGGAGTGCTTTTTGGTGGAGTGCATCTGCCGGCGGCCACTGCGAGCAAGCTGGTGTTGACCCTGGTAGCCGGTTCTCTTCCCTTCTCCGCCATGGGCTTGGCAATCGGATATTTTGCTGGACCGACTTCGGCTCCCGCAGTTATCAACATTTTCTATCTACCGATGTCGTTTTGTTCAGGACTATGGATGCCGTTTCAGTACTTGCCCAAGTTCGTGCAGTACCTTGCAGTCTTTCTGCCGCCGTTTCACTTGTCGCAACTGGCGTTAACCGTGGTCGGCGCCGGACGCGGGGAGCCAAACCTGGGACACTGGGAGGCACTGGCCGGCTTCAGCATGCTGTGCCTGGGCGTCGCGCTCTGGGGACATCAACGCGATCAGAAATGCAACGGTTGAGGAGATTAGCCGTGAAGTTGGGATGGTAAGAATGGTGCTGGTATGTGCGGCGGTTGCGCTGATGGCGCTCCTCGGGCGCCTCGACCTGCTGGCCATTGTCGCCCCGCTAGCACTGCTGGTCAGCTACGGACTGTGCCGAATGCAGGGCAGTCACCGTTCGGGCCAGCGTAGAATGTAGAAGAGGAAATGGGCCTCATCCCCAAAAATCGCGACCATGGTTGGGCACCGTATGTTTGGCTCGTGTTCCTCTCTTTCTTCTTTTTCCAGCCGGTACTGGGTCATGCTGGCTTGAAAGAGTGGCTGATTACCATTTCGTCAACGGTGGTGTTTGTTTCGCTGTATTTCGGCATCTTTTGGGTCAAGCCGCCGGTGAACTACGTGCTCCTGGGATGCATGGCCGCGATGGGACTGGCGCTGGGCTTCATTAATCAAGGGGCTTCGGTATTCATTATTTTCTCGGCGTCGTTTATCCCGTGGGTCCTCGGCACTTCCAGGCGCGCTTTGGCGGCATTGACCAGTCTGATCGGATTGTTGGCCATTGACGCGCTGGTCTTCCATGCTCCACTCGGTTTTTGGGCGACCTCGATGGTCGTGGCTTTGGGAGTCGGGGGATCAAACATTGCCTTCGCCGAAAAGAACCGTGCCGATTGCAAATTGCGAATGGCCCATAACGAGATTGAACATCTGGCAAAAGTGGCTGAACGCGAACGCATCGCCCGCGATCTGCACGATGTTCTGGGGCACACACTTTCGCTGATTATCGTGAAGTCCACGCTGGCCGGCAAACTTCTGGAAAAGTATCCGCAAAGAGCAAAGAGCGAAATTGCGGACATCGAGAAAGTCTCGCGCGAAGCGATGGCGGAAATTCGAGCCACCCTACGCGGCTATAGCACCTACAAACTCTGTGAGGAAATCCAGCGCGCTGAAGTTGCGCTGAAAAGTGCCGGAGTGGCATTGGAATCGGAGGCAGCCGAGCTCGGAATGACGCCAGCCCAGGAAAGCGTAGTGGCCCTGATCATGCGCGAAGCTGTGACTAACGTCGTGCGCCATGCGCAGGCGCAAAACTGCCGAGTGCGGATTGCGCCAAACAACGGAAACTGTGTTTTCGAGATTCAGGATGACGGGCGAGGTGGTTTTGAGGGCGAAGGCAACGGGCTGCGCGGAATGCGCGAGCGGGTTGAGGCGCTTGGCGGCCGAGTCGAGCGTGACACTTCAGCGGGCACCAGGTTGCGATTCGAATTTCCACTAGTGGCGTCCGCCAACGGCAATCATTGAATCCTGCGGTCAAAACCGGACGCAAGACCATCCGCGTGGTCATCGCTGAAGATCAGGGCATGGTGCTCGGAGCGCTCGCCACTCTGCTCGAAATTGAAGGTGACATTAGCGTGGTCGGGCGCGCACGCAACGGCGCCGACGCTCTGAATGCTGTGCTAACTCACAAACCGGACATTTTCCTGACCGATATTGAAATGCCGGAAATGAGCGGCTTGGATGTTTCTGCCGAACTGAAGCGCAGGCGGTCAGCAACCCGCGTCATTATTCTTACGACATTTGCTCGCGCCGGTTACTTGCGCCGCGCCTTGGACGCTGGCGCCGCAGGTTACCTGTTAAAAGACATGGCTGCGGAGAAGCTGGCGGAAGCCGTGCGTCGTGTACAGAGTGGGCTGCGGGTAATTGATCCAGAACTTGCCGCCGAAGCCTGGGTTGAACCAGATCCCCTGACAGACCGCGAACGCCAGGTGCTCCGATTTGCCGGCGACGGGCTGACCAGCATGGACATCGCACTTAAGCTCAGCCTTTCCGAGGGCACCGTTCGGAATTACCTCTCCGAGGCCATCAGCAAACTGGGCGCAGCCAATCGCATTGAGGCGGCACGCATCGCGCGGACCAAAGGGTGGTTGTAATTACGGAACGGGTTTTGCTTTATCGTTTGTTTTCACGGCGGCGGGAACTTCGAAACCGTAACGCCTCAATATCTGGGTCGCCTCCTCGCTCTTTACAAACGATTCGAACTCCACCGCCAACTTTTGCTGCTTTGAAGACTTGAGAACGACGCAGGCCTGCTGAATGGGCGGATAGTCGCTCGCCGGAATCTCGGCAAACTGGACTTGACCTTTAATAGAGGGTGACAGCGCCAGCGAAAGGGCCACGATGCCTGCGTCCGCCGCGCCCGACAGAACAAACGACGCCGCTTGCGAAATGTTCTCCCCGGTCACCAGCTTTGGCGAAACCTTATCGTAGATGTTTTCCGTTTTCAGCGCTGCTACTGCCGCCTGACCGTAAGGGGCATGGCTGGGTTCGGCAATCGCAACCTTCTTAATGGTGGGATCCTGCAAAGCTTTCAGCCCTTTCTTTAAGTCCAACGTTGAAGACAGTGGAACCAGCAGCACGATCTTGCCACGCGCATATTCGTAATAGCTGCCCGGAACGGTCAGTCCGGCATTCTCAAGCTTGTGGGGATATTCAATATTTGCGGAGAAAAAAAGATCGAATGGAGCGCCGTTCTGAATCTGCTGACTGAAGTTGCCCGACGAGCCGTAAATCGCGCTCACGTGAACGCCTGACTGGGTCTGAAACCGCGAAGAGATTTCCTCCAAAGCGGGACGGAGATCCGCAGCCGCTGCCACCGTGATTGTTTGGGAATGAGCTTGGGCCATCAGAAGGGCACAAAACAACATTACCGAGACAGCTCTCATGGTCATTATTTCCGGTTTCTGCAATTCAGGCTGGGCGGCTCAGTGCCTTCCAAGCGTCGAACCCGCCGGTAAGGTTGGCGATGTCGCGAAACCCAGCGCGCCGCAGAATGCTTGTCGCGATCGAGCTGCGATAGCCGCCCTTGCAATGCACGACAGTTAGTTTGTCGCGGTCAAGCTCGGCAGTTCGATCCTGCAATTGCCCCAAGGGAATTCGCACCGCGTTCTCCATGGCACCGGCTTCGACTTCACCGCGCTCTCGGACATCGAGTATCGCAATGTGATCCTTCTCCTGTTCCAGTAGCTCCGCAAACTCCTGCACCGAAATCTGCGGGATGTAATCCAGTTCGTAGCCCCCATCAGTCCAGCCAGTAATGCCGTCTTCTAGGTATGCGTGCACGTTTTCAATGCCGACGCGCGCCAACCGTAACTGTGATTCCCGTAGATGGTCAGCGTCGTCTCCGACCAGGATGATGCGCCTGTCTAGCCCCAAAATGCGGGCAGCCCATGACGCGTATTGCCCGGAGAGACCGATGTGAATGGAACCCGGAACATGTGCCACTGCGAACTGCATGGCCGGACGCGTGTCAAGCACGATTGCGCCTTCCGCTTGTAGGCGGAGAACCTCGGGTGCCCGTACCGGCAGAGGCGGCGGGATCCGGTCGAGGGCTGTCGCGCCTTGCCGGTTTAACTCAACGTCGCGGCCGAAATACTCAGGACGAGGCGGAAGGCCATCGGTCAGCAGGCGGATGAACTCCTCGCAGGTGCGTGCGTGCAGCGCATAGTTGGTTCGGCGTTCCTTCCCAATAGTAGATGAGCGTTCGGAGCTCATTTGTCGCCCGCAAAGCGATCCGGCTCCATGCGCCGGAAAGATTTCAGTCTCATCCGGAAACTTGAGGAGCTTCTCGTGCAGGCTTTGGTAGAGCATCGCAGCAAGTTGTTGTGGGGTGTGCGCTCCGGATAGATCGGGGCGGCCGACATCTCCAACAAACAGGGTGTCTCCCGTAAACACGGCTCGTGTGCGGGAAGGCTCGGCGAGGTCAGTCATCGCAATACAGATGCTCTCCGCGGTGTGACCAGGAGTCGTAAGAAAATCGAACCGGCACTTACCGAACTGGAGAGAATCACCGTCCTTGACCGCGGTATGAGGGAAAGTAGCGCCGGAACCCTCGCCGAGATAAATGCGAGCTCCAGTGCGTTCTGCAAGCTCATGATGGCCGGAGACGAAGTCGGCGTGCAGGTGCGTTTCGATGATGTGCTCGATCTTTAGACCCTTTTGTCCGGCCGCATCAATGTAGATGTCAACGTCGCGCTGAGGATCAATGACCGCCGCGACTCCTTCTGAACCGACCAGATAGGAAGCGTGCGCTAGACATCCCAGAAAGAAATGCTCCACCAGAACCGCTGCCATATTTTCCTAGTGTAGTGTAAGCCATACTCTGGAAAGTCTGCGGTTTCCGTGGCCGGCCGATGACTTGCTCATCGAATGGCGGATATCATTTATCTGTAGACAGGCGAGCTCGTAGGTCAGTCTGAGATAGATCCTAGACTCCCAGGCGCAGGCGCTCGAGGGGCTCCTGCTGTATTCGTTGGCGCACTTGCATGTGTCTTTCGCGGAAGTGCGAATGAGCGCGTTCTCCCCAGCCGCAAACGAAATAGTAATTCAAGGTTGCGCCAATCACCGAGCTCAGGACGGGAATCAGCCGGCCTGTCCATTTTTCCACGAACTCTGTACTGGCCTTGGCGGCGATGCGTTGGATAATCTTCGGCACCAGACGGTTGACGACGTTCTTCTCCAGCAGATCGCGTCCGAGATCAACACCTGCGGCGCTGGCGGCAGCAATCCAGAGCTCTGAAGTCTCTTCCTCAGTGTTGAACTCGAAGCCATAAATCAAACTCAGCTTCTGGATGGTGCGCAAGGTGATGCCGGCCAAAATGCTGAAGTCAGGCACGATGGTGATAAAGCCGCCAAGGCCGAAGCCAGCGCCTTCAGCCGCTGCCATTTTCATTCCACTGTGGATGACTTGTTCAGCCACTGAGTCCAGCACAGGCGGCTCGACCGTATACATTCCCTGGAAGTTGGTAACTGGCAAGCCGTAAGCGGACTGCAGCTCCAAAAGAAAACGGTCGGGATCAACCCGAACCGTCTTGTACGCCCTCATGAGCGCTTTAGAGAGAGCGCTCTCAACTCGACGTCGCAACCATGATGGCTGAAAAGACATAGGCGCCTGACGAGGTAAACCCGCTTATCTTAGTGGGGCGGCGAGCCTGGTGATGTGTTTCCGTGGGTGATGGCAATATCGTCACGCGCCTGCTTGTAACTTCTGGTCGCCGGGCTATCCGCATTCACGGTGCCGTCAGACTTCGGAGCCGCCAAATTTCGCTGGAACACGTATTCATGCTGTGCTTTCAGAACTTCTTTCGGCGTCGCTTCCTCATCCGCGCGTACCAAGTCGGCGGCTGGGTCGTACCGATCGAGCTTGTCACGCGCTTTGCCTTGCTCAGGGTGCATGAAGTGCTTATAAATATTGTCGCTGATGCGAGCGTTCATCTTTTTGGCATCGGAAGCAATCCGTTTCCAATCAGATCGCGAGGCAATTTCCGCCACCGTCTTGTGAAGGCGCAATTGCGCGGCAATATCCTGCATGCTGGAACCGGAGAGGACGATCTCGTGGGCGAGGAACAGGGCTCCGTAATTCAGGCCCAGAGACTTGCGTTCCGCAGTCAGCTGGGAACGCTCAACCTTGAACACGTCGGAAAACGTGCGACTAATGATGGCGCGAGCAGTGTCATCACGCGACATTGCGGTCATCATGCGCACTTGTTTTTCGGTTTTTTGCTGATCGCCAGCGAACGCAGTTGCGGCGGCTGCAATCACAAAGAAGATCGCGACACATCGGACAACTCGGCTCATAATGTCCCTCCTGAGACTCGAGTCCCCTAAGCGAATTCTAGACCACTTAGGATGCCAAAAAGAAGGGCCGATTTGTCAAATTCGCGGCACGTTGGGTCCCGGTACGGGAACAGTTCTGCCCTAAAGCGTGTGCTACGATCATGTTTCTGATGCCCTCTGGAAAACTCCACTTAGTCCCCCTCGGCGGTCTCGGCGAATTCGGCATGAATTGCATGGCGGTGCGCTGGGGCGACGACATCATTGTTGTCGACGCCGGCATGATGTTCCCTGAAGCCGAGTTGCTGGGCGTGGATATCGTCGTTCCCGACATTTCCTATCTCATGGAGAATCGGCAGCGGGTTCGTGCCATTGTGCTCACCCATGGACACGAGGACCACATTGGCGCCCTGCCATGGATTCTTTCCGAGTTGAATGTCCCAGTCTGGGGCACCGAGTTCACTCTGGCTTACGTGGAAGACAAACTGGATGAACACGGACTGCTGGACGACGCTCAGTTGAGAGAAATCCGGCCGGGCGAGCGCTTCAAGATCGGCCCGTTTACGATTCATCCCATTCAGGTTACTCATAGCCTGGTGGATTGCGTTTCCCTAGCGATTCATACGCCGCTGGGAGTCGTGATTCATACCGGCGATTTCAAAGTTGATCCGACGCCGACCGACAACCGGCTTTTTGATCTGCATGCGTTTGCCGAGTACGGCAAAGAAGGCGTACTCGCGCTCTTGCAGGACTCAACCAACGTCGAGCGCCGGGGCTATACGCCCAGCGAACGTGCCGTGCGCCGCAAGTTTGACGAAGTCTTTGCGCGTACTGAGCGGCGGCTATTCATCTCCTGCTTCGCGTCTTCCATTCATCGCATCAAGTTGGCGGTAGAACTTGCCGCGGAGCACGGAAGAAAAGTTGCATTCATCGGCAGGTCCATGAACAACTCGTCGGAGATCGCTGAAGATCTGGGTTATATAGAGATCCCCGATGGGTTGTTGATCAATCCCAGCGAAGTAAAGAACTTCGCGCCGGAAAAAGTCTGTGTGCTGATCAGCGGGACCCAGGGCGAGCCCATGTCCGCCCTCTCGCGTGCCGCGGTGGACACTCACAAGCACGCCAAGATTGAGAAGGGCGACACGGTAATGCTTTCGTCGCGCATCATTCCGGGCAACGAGAAGGCCATCTACCGCATGGTGGACCACCTCTTTCGTCGAGAGGCCCACGTGATTTATGACGACGGCTCGACGCCGCCGGTGCACGTCAGCGGACATGCCAGCCAGGAAGAGCTCAAGTTGATTATCAACCTGGTCAAACCGAAATATTTCATTCCAATTCATGGCGAGTATCGCCAGCTCAAATTGCATGCCGAACTTGCGGCGTCGATGCACGGATCGGTTGGCCATGTAATGTTGATCGAAAGTGGCGACATTCTGGAATTCGACGAACTAGGCGCGCGCAAGGCCGGCCGTGTCAATGTGGGGCGAATCTGCATTGACTCCGGCTCGCGAACCGACGTAGTAGAAGACCTGGTGATCAAAGACCGCCGCCATCTCAGCGAAGATGGCTTTGTGTTGCCGATCATTGCGATCAACAAGCTGACCGGCAAAGTGGAAATCTCACCCGAGATTGTCACGCGCGGATTTTCCGGCGGCGAAAATGGATTCATGGACGAAGTCCGTAATGTTGTCGTACAGACGCTAGGTCAATCCAGCGATGAAGAACGCGCGGATTACGGGGTAATCAAGGAGAAGATCCGGGCCGACTTGAAGCGATATATTTCCAAACAGACGCAGAAGCGACCGCTGATTATGCCGGTGATTTTGGAGATTTAGCATATGAAGACGGTGCGGACTGCCATCGTTATTTTCGTTGCTCTGTTAGGGGAGACCCTTGCGCAGGCGCCTCCGCCTGCCCCGGCCGTATTCACTTCTCCAGAGCTCGGGTTCCGATTCATCCCACCTCGTGGCCTCCGCGATACTACTCTCGGTGATCAGCAATGGATTCAGCGTCGAGCAGCAGAGCTGCGCACGACTAAGGTTCTTACACTTCTGCTCTCTTCGCGCTCCGGGCCCGACGATAACTCAGATGACTGGTGCACGATCGGAATCGAGACCTACCCCCTTCAAAAACTCGGCGCCGCGACTGATCAGGATGCAATTCGCAAGCTGTCGCGTTGGTTTGCCGGTAACGGTACGGAAACCGGCGAGCCGAAGGACCTGCGGATCGGACAGTCTCATTTTGTAGTTTCGACGTTTCAGCTTCGAGAAGGATCGTTGACCAAGCAAGCGCATATTTAGACGACCGTTCTCCGAGGACAAGTCATGGCAATCGCGTTCTCTGCATATTCTGCCGAGGTCTTAAGCAGAATTGAAGTTTCGATAAACACAATTGAGCCGCTGAAACACGACTGACGCGAGATCGATTTAGAGGTTCTCCTATCGTCTCTCTGGCTGACATCTGCGAAGCGCGCTCCCGAATCGACGGCATAACCGTCCGCACTCCCCTATTGACACTCGATTATGAAGGTCACACTCTCTATCTCAAACCTGAAAATCTTCAGCCTATTGGCGCATTTAAATTACGCGGGGCGTACAACAAGATTGCATCCCTGACGGACGAAGAACGCGCGTGCGGCGTTATCACCTATTCCAGCGGGAATCACGCCCAGGGCGTTGCTTACGCAGCTCGGGCACTGGGGACGAAAGCGGTCATCGTCATGCCGCGCAATGCGCCTGCAGTCAAGCGTGATGCTACGGCTGCGTTAGGCGCAGAAATTGTTTTCGTGGGTCCCAGCGGGCCGGAGCGTCAGATCAAGGCCGAGGAGCTTGCGGCCGAGCACGGCTACGTAATCATTCCGCCGTATGACGACGAAAAGATCATTGCCGGGCAAGCAACGGCCGGATTAGAGATTCTGGAAGATCTGCCTAACGTGGAGTTGGTGCTGGTGCCTGTCGGTGGGGGCGGATTAATCAGCGGAATTTCAACCGCGATCAAATTATCAAAACCGGCTACGAAAGTGGTCGGTGTGGAACCGGAGCTGGCTGGTGATGCCCAGGCGAGCTTGCGCGCTGGAGAAATCGTGAAGTTCCCGGCTGAACAAGTCTTGCAGACCTGCGCCGATGGATTGCGGGCGCAATACATCGGCACCATGACCTTCGAACACATCCGCTGCTACGTAGATGACATTGTCACAGTCTCGGAAGATGAAATCATGCGAGCGGCGCGCATACTTGCGCAGAATCCGAAAACTGTGGCTGAACCCAGCGGCGCGGTGGCAACAGCAGCCTGGCTGTTCCATCGCCACTCTCTGCCGACCTCGGAGCTCACGGTTGCCGTCATCAGCGGCGGCAATATTGATCCCGCACTACTGCAGCAGATCCGATAATCCGAGTTTAGAAATCATCCCGTGCTCAGCCACAACGTATCGTTGCTCAGTGCACATTAATGGTTTCCACCACCTTGGCAGCTACACCCTTCGAGTCCACGGCCTGGATCACAAGGCGCTCGTTGGTTCCAACCGGAAAAGTGATGTTTGCGTTCAGAGTTCCTCCGCTGGCGCGGTAGATCTGCTTATAGTTCACCCAAACTTGAATCTGCGAGATTGGATTCACACCTGAGGCAGTTGCTGCAACGTGCACTGGGTTGGTGTTACTCGAATGGTCCACCGGACTGGTCACATTGAGGGTTCATGCGGGTGTACCGAGGAACGCCTGAGGGGCATTTCCTAACCAGTAGTTCCCGACGACGACTCGCGCATAATTGATACCAGAGGCGCAGCCCGCCAGGCTTTGCTGCCGGGGGAATCTCTCTGTGCTCTCGCTGCCTTCGCCGCTCTCAACCGCAAACGAAATAAAGCCGATGGACACGTCGTGGCAACCTACGATGTCGCCGCGTCCGTTAATTCCCGTGACCTGATTGTCGGTCGCGAAAAGGGGTTGCAGAAAATCGAGGTCACTGCCAGTTACCCAGAAGCCGCGCCAGTTATCGCCGCTGAAGACCTGGCCCACGAACTGGCCAAGATTATTGATACCATTCAGCTGTGTGTCCGGACTGCCGTTCGCGTAAACCGGCGCATCGAATTTCGTATAAGTTCCGTTCTGATAAATAAAGCCTTCGGAATTATCGAAGCTCCCGACGATGGTTCCGCCTTTGTTGATCCCAGCAGCTACGGTGCCGAACTGCGCGCCCGGATAATTGATGCTGGTGAAAGTTCCGGCATGGCGACGGAAACCGTGGAGGTTGCTCGGTCCGGGCAGCATGTACCAGCCGACGATATCGTTGTAGTCGCTGATTCCGAGTACGGAGGTCTGCGCGGCCCCCGGATAGTTAACGGCGGTGTAGGTCCCGGCTGAGTAAATGTAGCCGTGGCTAGCGTTCGAGGAATCTGTGTATGCTCCCACAACGACGTTTCCATTATTGATACCATTCGCGCTAGTTGTGGTCGCGCCGGGAAAAGTGAGGTTTGCGTATTTATAAGCCACAGCGGTAGAGGTTTGGGCCAATGCTCCGGGGGCACAGGTCGCGCACAGAGCAATCAATATTGAAAAGAACCGGATTGTCATGACGGATTCACTCCTGCGAAGCAGCGCAGCGGATTTGCGCGTAGAAAGATGCAGCAGAAACTCAGGGCGATGTCCTCTGCCGCGAGTTGAGGATCATCGGCGAAACCTTAAGGCCTCTAAGGCGAGAAGTCACCGAACTCCGTGCCCCTAGCTGGTTTTCGAGCGCCTTGATTTGCTGTACAGCAAATGGAATCCAGCTCTGGTTTGCCTTGCGACAGGCTCGCTGGAAGGAGAAGGTTTGCTGCCTGTACGATACATGCATGGTAAGTTTCCGAAGTATCAGGACACGCCAGATGGTTGGCGTATGGCTTTTGTTCCTTCCTGGGCTTGGTTTCGCCGATGTCATCCGCGCCACCACCATTCGAGTCGCAGGAATTTATCTTTCGCCGGACAGCACTTCGACCAAATTGGCCGACGTGGACCGCGGGCGTGAAGTCATCTTCCTCGAAGCCAGCGGAGACTGGGAGCGAGTTGAAGCAAACTTAACGGAAGAACGCCTCGTGACCGGCTGGATGCAGAGCAAAGGCCTGGTGCAGGCGACCACCAATGATGGCGACAAGATTTTGTTCGGCGAAGCCGCCGATGCTGAAGATCAGGCCAGCCAGCGCAACGGACGGCGCTATGCCGCCCAGGACGCTTTGCGACTCTATTCAGAAGTGGCGGAACTGTTTCCGCAGTCGCCGCTGGCCGGGGAAGCCATGTACCGCGCGGCGGACATTCGCTGGCAGATTGAGAAGACGGATGTGATGTCACTGCCCTCGGCCAAAGAGCAAGAGTCTTATCTGCGCAAGGGGATGAATGAGGATTACTTCAAGAAGATAATCAAGAAATTTCCCAACACAAAGTGGACCTATTTATCGGCCTTTCACTTGATAGATAACAAACTCTGCGGCGACTGGCAGGGACAATCGAAGTGTCCCGCAAAGGAGGCAGAGATTTATGAGAAATATGCAGCCGAATATCCGCAGTCGCCAGCAGCGGCCCAGGCGCTTTTTCAAGCGGCTTATCGCTGGTCAGCGCTGATTGAGATTTACAGAACTGAAGAACAGCAAAAGAAATCCGACGAAGCTAAAGGGCGGGCGATTGCTGTGGCACAGAAGGCAATCGCGCAGGCGGGACAGAGTGATTGGGGACCACGTGCGCGCAGGCTGCTGTACATGGTGCAGCAAGGGATTCCGACGTATGGGAATGGACAATAAGATGAAAAAGGCGAAAACGGGGGCCGAGTGGTTCGAAGAATTGGATAGGCTGAACTCCGAGCCGTTCCTCCCCGACCGAGAGCAACCGGTAACGCCGAAGAAGGTGATCTTCGATGAGCATTGCCCGACCGACATACTAGAAAGCGATCACTAATCGTCGCACCAAGCTGAAGGCTGAGTACAAGGAGTTTCGCATGCGTGAAGCTGTAATCGTATCTTCCGTTCGCACACCGGTCGGCCGCGCCTTCAAAGGCACACTGCGCGCGACTCGTCCGGACGATCTGGCGGCGACTATCATTAAGGGTGCGCTGGAGCGTGTGCCACAGTTGGATCCCAAAGAAATCGAAGACGTAATCCTCGGCTGTGCTATGCCCGAAGGTGAGCAAGGCATGAATGTTGCGCGAACCGCCTCGCTGCGTGCCGGTCTGCCGGTGGAGGCCTCGGCGATAACTATCAATCGGTTTTGCTCATCGGGCTTGCAAGCGGTTGCGATGGCGGCAGAGCGGATCATGTCGGGCGGCGCCCAGGTCATTGTTGCCGGAGGCACGGAATCCATGACTATGGTGCCGATGGGCGGTAACAAGATTTCGCCGAATCCGTGGCTGGTCGAGCATTATCCCGATTCCTATCTTTCTATGGGACTGACGGCGGAGCGGCTGGCGAAAAGATTTGCTATTACGCGGCAAGCCGCAGATGAGTTCTCGTTGCGCAGTCACCAGAAGGCGCTGGCCGCGATCCAGGCGGGAAGGTTTGACGATGAAATTGTGCCGGTGCCGGTGAGCTTCACTCAGAACGGAAATGGAGGCACGGGCGTCTCGCCCGTGCAGGACGGGCGCGGACGCCCGTCTCTCCATAGTCAATTGAAGCGCGCAGAGACTATCTTCAAGACCGATGAAGGCCCTCGCGCGGACACTTCCCTCGAGGCCCTTGCTTCGCTCAAACCTGCTTTTCACGTGAAGGGCACCGTCACGGCGGGTAACTCGTCGCAAATGTCGGACGGAGCTGCGGCGGCGATCGTGATGTCACTGCAGCGGGCGCAAGCGTTAGGAATCACGCCATTGGCTCGCTATGTTTCGTTTGCCACCGCCGGATACAAGCCGGAAGAAATGGGACTAGGCCCAGTGTTCGCGATTCCGAAAGCTTTGAAGCTGGCGGGCCTGAAACTTTCCGATATTGACGTGATCGAATTGAACGAAGCCTTCGCTGCACAGTCTCTGGCAGTGATTCAGGAAGGTGGACTGGATCCAGAGCGCGTGAACCCGAATGGCGGAGCGGTTGCTTTGGGACATCCGCTGGGCTGCACCGGCGCCAAGCTGACGGCGACGATAATTCGCGAAATGAAAAGAAGAAATGCACGCTACGGGCTGGTGACGATGTGTGTCGGCGGCGGCATGGGAGCTGCCGGAATTTTCGAGAACCTGAACTGATGTTACGGACTCAGCAGGGAGTGACGGGCCTGGTCGTCTTGGATTATCAAACTCCCCCGCCGACAAAATGAACGATTTCCAGTTTGTCACCATCCGCGAGAGGTGTCTTGTCCCAACGCTCACGCGACACAAGTTCACGGTTGAGTTCTACGGCAACGCGGTCGGGCTTCATACCTAGCTGCTCAAGAAGAGCGGAGACAGTAGCTATTGAGCTGAATTCGCGATCTTCGCCGTTGACGATCAGTTTCATTCTGACATCGTAAAGGATCGGCCGGGAGGGCACGGCTTCCAACCGGGCCGACTAGCTGCTTTTTGCCTTCCGGCTTCAGCCGCTCAGCGAAGGTATTCAATTACGGCAGACCTCAGGGGCTAAAGCCCAATCAAGAGAATCATCTTTCGGCACGGCTAGAAGCCGTGCCCTCCCAAATTTCTTCGCCGCCTTACAGGTGTTCTAGCCAACACGCAACACAAATTCAGCATCACGATGTTACCCTTCTCAGCTGAAATTTCCTCGTCGCAGTCCTACCACCGGAATTGACCTGGACCAGTACCGATGAATCTAGCAGCGAGGCTTCTTCGACCAGGAACGCTAATTCTGCATCGCCGGAGGCGTCGGTCGTGACTTGGGTGTAGAACGGGTCGGCGTTGGGGCGGGCGAAACGGACAGTCAGGCGCGCCCCAGCAATTCCCTGTCCGGCTTCGGTGGCGCGCAGCTTCATTGAGAGTTTGTCTTCGCCGTGGACCGACGTCGAATTCAGCCACTGGATATCGAGTTCCTTCTCTACCGCCAGGGTCTCGGGAGTCTCACGCTTGTCGAAGACTTGCTCTAGGCGGCCGTCGCGGATGGCGTCGAGCACCAGGCGGTGCTGCTCGCGCAAAATCTGCTCTTTTTGCTGATCAGTGAAATCTGAGCTCGAGGCCTGTTCGGCATAGGAAGTCGCGTGCTTGCCGATGCAGCGCCCGCGGACGAAGACCTGGGTCTGCAGGAGCATCTCGCCTTCGCGCGCCTCGCTCTGCACGTGATAAACAGTGTCTTCGTGCTTGATGTCGGTATTGAAGCCAAAAATCATGCGAGTGAACAACCAGTGTCGTCGAAAATATCGCTCGGCGCAATGATTACGGAAGTTCGGCTGATCGCTAGCGTCGAGATGCGCCACTGTTTCGGGATTCGGAATATTTGTCGCTCCGAGGTGTGGGGCGCCATCACACGGAGAGCCGTTCGCCGGAGCGGGAAATCGTTTATCCCCGAACGAACCATCTCTGCGTCTTCCACTCTGCTCCTCCTCGCGATATCTTTACATTCATCAGGTCTGGTGCGCAGTTTGGAGGAAAGTGCTTTGCGCGAATCATTGAATGGTCAAATCATACCCGGGCCCTGGGGAGTAGCGAATGGAGTGTTTTGCCTGCATTCATTGTCATTTTTATCAGCCGCCGCGCGAAAATCCCTGGTTGGAAGCGGTTGAGTCGCAAGATTCTGCCAGTCCACATCATGATTGGAACGAACGCATCGCCAAGGAGTGCTACCTTCCTAACGGCGCGTCGCGGATCCTCGATTCCCAACTTCGCATTTCGAAGATCGTCAACAACTACGCGCGGATCAGCTTTAACTTTGGGCCTACCTTGCTCTCGTGGATGGAGGAGCGTGCGCCCGAAGGTTATCAAAAAATTCTCGACGGCGACCGCGAGAGCAGGCGACTCTTTTCCGGACATGGTTCGGCGTTAGCCCAGGCTTACAACCACACGATCCTGCCTTTGTCGAACTCGCGCGATAAGCGCACTCAAATCCTTTGGGGCATCAAGGACTTTCAACGTCGCTTTCAACGTGACCCCGAAGGCATGTGGCTCCCCGAAACCGCGGTGGACTTGGAAACGCTGGAAACCCTGAGTGCCGAAGGCATCAAGTTCACGATTCTCGCTCCTCGGCAAGCAGGTCAGTTGCGCGTTGACAAGGATTCACCTTGGATTGATCTGGAATACGGAATTGACTCGCGACGAGCTTATACATGCAGCTTGCCGTCGGGTCGTGAAATTGGCCTCTTTTTCTATGACGGAGCCCTCTCTACGGCGGTGGCTTTTGAAAGGCTGCTCCTTGGTGGCGAGAATTTTGCCCGCCGCCTTCTCAGCCGTTTCGATCCGGAGGGCGATTCAGCGCAACTTATGCACGTCGCCACCGACGGAGAGACGTATGGGCATCACCACTCTCATGGTGATATGGCGCTGGCGTACGCTCTGCATTACATCGAAGAGAACAAACTTGCCCGCCTCACAAATTATGGCGAGTACTTCGCCATGCATCCACCGACGCACGAGGTCCTGATTCACGAAAACACTTCCTGGAGTTGCATGCACGGTGTTGCCCGGTGGGAAAACAATTGTGGTTGCAATTCCGGTGGGCGACCACACTGGAACCAGGAGTGGCGGCGGCCCTTGCGCGAGGCTCTCGATTGGCTGCGCGACGACCTTGCTTCAATTTATGAGGTTGAGGCGAAGAGACTTCTGATTGATCCCTGGTTGGCCCGCGATGAATACATTGCGGCTGTTTGGGACCGGTCTGCGGGTAGTGTAGAGCACTTCTTGGCAAAACACGGAGCCCGCGACCTGTTTGCGGACGAGAAGGTGCGCGCGCTCAGGCTGCTGGAAATGCAACGTCACCTGATGCTGATGTACACCAGTTGCGGCTGGTTCTTCGATGAACCCACTGGGACCGAGACTGTTCAAGTGCTTCAATACGCCGCTCGCGCTGTTCAACTTGGCCAACAGCTATTTGGCGTAGATCGGGAAGAGAAATTCCTGGAACACCTTGAGGGCGTTCGCAGTAACATCGCCGAATTCGGAAACGGCCGGGACATTTATGAACGGTTCGTCAGGCCTGCCATGCTCGACCTTTCTGGCGTTGCCGCTCACTACGCCATCAGCTCTTTTTTTGATGGCTATCACTCGTCGGACTCAATCTACGCCTATCAGACGGATTTGCAAGACGTACAGATTTTCGAAAGTGGGAAACTAAGACTCGTCGCTGGAACTGCCCGCATCACCTCCAACGTTACTCATGCACTGTTCGAGTTCAACTTTTCTGTGCTTCATGCGGGAGGTCACAACCTCCGCGCCGGAATTTGCCAAACGCACGATGACTTTGCGGAGTTCATCGAAGCAGCACGAGGTCGCGTTTCACGGTCGGACTTCACCAGTTGTTCGCGAATGTTAGACCAGTACTTCGGCAACGAAATTTATTCGCTCAAGTCCCTATTCCGTGATCAACGCAATCGCATTGTGAGGGAGATTGTGAACTCAACTCTCGAAGACATTGATAACCTTTACGGCAACGTCTATGAGCAGAATTCAGCGTTGATCGCGTTCCTTCGCGACCTGCAAATGCCGCTGCCGCCAATTCTCCGAGTTTCTTCCGAGTTCGTACTCGGCAACGAGATTCGGCGTTGTCTGACCGTTGAGGGCAACGACATCAACCGGGTTCGGCTCCTGTTGGATACGGCTGGACAGTACGGCATCAATATCGATTCTTCAATAAAATCGGCGTTTCATGAGCGGCTGGATCGAGTGAGGGATCGTTGGGCACGAAACCCGCTCGAATTGGAAGCGCTAACTCAGCTAGAGCCGCTAGTGGCTCTGGCGCGGGTTGCGCCCTTTGAGGCAGACCTGTGGCAGGCCCAGAACACGTATTACGAGGTGATGACCACAGTCGCTTCGCTCAAGCTTTCTCATCTCAGTGCTCCGTGGCTTCAGGAATTTCGCAAGCTTGGAGACTGCTTGGGAATTGCGGTGCCCGAGCCGCTATCGCGCACGATCGTCGCAGCTTCTCCGCAGGAAAAGTCTTGGAGTACATCTGCTCCACCAGCTCCGCAAACCCCGACGATGACCACCACGTCTCTGGAAATCCAAAATTAGGTTGGATGCGCTGTTTTCATATCTTGCCCCAGACGATAAAGACCTTTGCAAATTCTGCGCTTATCAATCGTGATTATTATTTCAGCCAAAACGAACGAGTCTCCCTCGCTTGACACTACTCCGCCTGAACTCTAATCTAGAACGTTTACTCAAAGCTTGGCGCGAATTATATAAAGCTCTCCTATGCCCGACAATTATTTCGCCAACTATCTGCCATTATTGATTCATTTTCTGTTGGCTGGCGCTCTGGCCAGCGCTCTGGTGCTGCTTTCCTGGCTGATTGGGTACCGCAAGCCGAGCCGGGCGAAATCGTCTCCGTATGAATGCGGCATGACACCGATTGGGGACGCGCGCGAACGCTTCTCGGTGAAGTTTTACCTGGTGGCGATGCTCTTTATTCTTTTCGATGTGGAAGCTGTGTTCCTTTATCCCTGGGCGATCATCCTAAAAGACCTCAAGAGAATGGGACAGGGCCTTTTCGGGATTTCGGAGATGTTTGTCTACATCGGAATCGTGCTGGTCGGCTTCTGGTACATCTGGAAAAAAGGCGCGCTCGACTGGGGACTCACTGTGTCGTCACCCCAACAGACGAAATTCGCGCGTGCTGCCGCTGGAAAGGGTCAGCTCTGATGGCGCTGACTCCCGCGGTTACTGATCTCGAGCAACTCAAAGGTCATCCGGCAATTTCGCGGCTGATTTCGTGGAATGCTCAATCCGTCGAGGGCGTAAAGTTTGATCGCGATGAAATGACGATTTACGTCGACCGGTCGGCGATCCGCGAGGCCTGCGCTCTACTGAGAGACGACGCGAATTGTCCGTTCAATTACTTGTCCGACATCACCTGCGTGGACTGGCATCCGTCAGAGCCGCGGTTTGAAGTCATCTACCATCTGTTGTCCATCCCAAACAAAGAACGTGTGCGGCTGAAGGTGCGGCTTAGTGGAGAGACGCCCGCACTGGAGTCTGTGACCTCTGTCTGGCCGGGAGCGAATTACTTCGAGCGCGAAATATTCGATTTGTTCGGAATACGTTTCTCCGGGCATCCTTACCTGCGCCGCCTGCTGATGCCGGAAAATTGGGAAGGCCACCCGCTGCGCAAAGATTACCCGGTGGAGGGTTACCGGTAAGCTCTCCTTTTTCTATGGCCCACCTCACGCCGACGCCCGCGCTAGAACCCGGTCAGGACAAAACCATGATCCTGAACATGGGGCCGCAGCACCCGTCCACACACGGGGTGTTGCGATTGATTCTGGAAATTGATGGAGAGACCGTGGTGCGGCTGCTGCCTGACATTGGGTATCTGCACACTGGGATTGAGAAGACCTGCGAGGCCAAGTTCTACCAGCAAGTTGTGCCGCTGACCGACCGCATCGATTATCTGTGCCCGATGACCAACAATCTCTGCTATGTACTCGCGGTGGAGAAGTTGCTGGGGCTGGAGCTGCCGCCTAAAGCCCAGTGGCTGCGCGTGATGATGAACGAGCTGACGCGCATCAACTCGCACCTGGTGTGGTTAGGCACGCACGCCCTTGACCTTGGTGCGATGACCGTCTTCCTCTACTGCTTTCGCGAGCGCGAAGACATTCTACGGCTGTTCGAGGCGGTCAGCGGGCAGCGCATGATGACGTCGTATTTCCGTGTTGGAGGTGTTGCGCTTGAGCCGCCGATTGGGTTCTTCGACCGAGTGCGTGATTTTGCGAACCGCTTTCCATCGAAGGTGGATGAATACGAGGGCCTGCTGACGGGGAATCCGATTTGGGTGATGCGAACGAAAGGCGTCGCGAAACTTTCTGCCGAAGATGCGATCGCACTCAGCGCCAGCGGCCCAACTCTGCGGGGAAGCGGCGTGGATATTGATCTCCGGCGCGACATGCCCTACTCGGGCTACGAGAATTTCAAATTCAAAGTGCCAGTGGGAAAAGATGGCGATGTGTTTACGCGTTACATGTGCCGGGTGCAAGAACTGCGCGAGTCCATCGCGATCGTGCAACAGGCATTGGACGGTATGCCGGAAGGTCCGATCAAAGCGAACGCGCCGAAAGTGGTCCTCCCCGATCGCGAGAAGATGAAAACGGAGATGGAAGCGCTCATTTACCACTTCAAGATCATCACCGAAGGATTTGCAGTCCCTGAGGGCGAGGTTTATCAGGCAGTCGAATCGCCGCGCGGCGAGATGGGCTATTACATCGTCAGCGACGGCTCGGCGAAACCATACCGTGTTCATATGCGTGCGGCTTGCCTGGCAAACCTCCAGACGTTGCCGAGCATGTGTGAGGGTCACTTGATCGCTGATGTGGTGGCGGCGATTGGCAGCATTGATATTGTGCTGGGAGAAATCGATAGGTAAAAGCGTCGTTGGTCGTTAGTCGTCGGTCGTTGGCTAAACAAAAACCAGCCCCGGAGGGGCGGAATATTACAGCCCAGGGCGCAAGCCCTGGGTAGGCGAAAATCAAATTGAGCCCGGAGGGGCGACAGAAAACAGTGCGGTTTTCGGAACAATTCGAATCGCGTTTCACGGAAATGCTGACACATTATCCGACGAAGAGATCGGTGTTGGTCCCTACATTGCTTTACGCGCAAGATGAAGTCGGCTATCTCTCTGAAGAAGTGATCGCCGAGCTTGCCGGACGCCTGGACCTCACCGAACTTGATGTGCGCAATGTGATCAGCTACTACTCCATGCTGACCACGAAGCCGCGAGGAAAATACAACGTTCAGGTGTGCACGAATATCGCCTGCTTGCTGCGCGGCGGCGAAGAATTGCTGGAGCATTGCGAGAAAAAACTTGGCATCGGAAACAAAGGCACAACTCGCGACGGTTTGTACTCGCTCGAAGAAGTCGAATGCATCGGCGCATGCAGTTGGGCCCCTGCAGTGCAGGTGAACTACGACTTTCATGAGAACCTGACGGTGGAAAAGATGGACGAGGTTCTGGAAGAGTACAAGAGTAAAGGAATGCAATAATTTCAGATTGGGGATTTCAGATTTCGGATTGAAAAGCTCGGTTTAGCAAAGTTCGGAAATCTGCAATCTGGAATCTTCAATCTGCAATCAACATGGCTTCTCTCGTTTCCCATCCCGATGAAGTACGCGTCGTCTCCCAGCGCTTTGGGCAAGGCGCGGCGAACATCGACCGCTATCTCGCACTCGACGGCTACAAGGCCGCGCAGAAGGCGCTCGCCATGCAGCCCGACGCGATCATCAACGAGGTCAAGAACTCCGGATTGCGCGGACGCGGCGGCGCGGGCTTCAACACAGGATTGAAGTGGTCGTTCGTTCCAAAGCAGTCGGCGAAACCGAAATACATTTTGTGCAATGGGGATGAGAGCGAGCCGGGCACATGCAAAGACCGTCTGATTCTCGAGCACGATCCCCATTCGGTGATCGAGGGCGTGATGATCGCGGGACTCGCAGTGGGGGCGCAATCCGGCTACATCTACATTCGCGGCGAATATCGCTATTTGCTGGAGATCATGCAGAAGGCGATTGCTGACGCTTACGCCAAGGGCTTTCTCGGCAAAAACATTTTCGGGAGCGGGCGCGCCTTTGAAGTTTATTGGCATGGCGGAGCGGGCGCTTACGAAGTCGGCGAGGAATCGGCGCTGATGGAATCCCTCGAAGGCAAGCGCGGTATCCCACGCATTCGGCCTCCGTTTCCAGCGGTGGTTGGGCTGTGGGGCGGGCCGACGGTTATTAATAATGTTGAGACGCTGGCGAGCGTTCCTCCCATCATTCTTAGCGGCGCGGAGTGGTTCGCAAATCTTGGTACGCCAAAAAATGGCGGAACTCGCCTGTTCTGCCTGGGCGGACATTTGAACAAGCCTGGAGTTTACGAACTGCCGATGGGATACAACTTAAAGAAGATGATTTACGACGTCGGCGGCGGGATACCCAATGGCCGCAAGCTTAAGGCAGTCGTGCCGGGTGGATCGAGCTGCCCATTGCTGACTGCCGATGAGATTGATCTACCAATGGATTTCGATTCCTTGATGAAGGCCGGCAGCATGCTTGGATCTGGCGGCCTCGTCGTTGCCGATGACAGTACTTGCATGGTGAAATTCGCGTTGCGCATCATGAAGTTTTACCGTCACGAAAGCTGTGGATGGTGCATCCCCTGCCGCGAAGGTACGGACTGGCTGGAAAAGACATTGAGCCGGTTTCATGCTGGCGGCGGAATTAAGAAGGATATAGACAATATTCAGTATTTGTCGGAGAACATGCTGGGGCGCACGTTTTGTCCGCTGGGCGATGCGGCAGCACTGCCAACGATTTCGATTGTGAAGAAATTCAGGAAAGAGTTCGAAGATCATTTGGAAGGCAAGCCGTGCCCTTTCGAAAAGGCAGGAACGGCGAGACAGTTGCCAGTTTTCGCATGAAGTATCTCTGTGAACCTCAGTGCTCTCTGTGGTTAGAGCTTTAACATCTTTTACCACAGAGGACACAGAGGATACACAGAGTGAAGTTAGAAGCTACATCTCATGGCTGAAGCAGCGAAACTCGTAAACATCATCGTTGATGGCAAGCACGTATCCGCTCCTGTCGGAACCTTGCTCATCGAGGCTTGCAAGACTGTAGGCATCGAAGTGCCGTCGTTTTGCTATTACCCGAATCTCTCGCTGCAGGGTGCATGCCGCATGTGCCTGGTCAAGATCGAAAAGATGCCGAAGCTGCAGACTGCGTGCACGACCGTGATTGGCGAAGGCATGATCGTCACTACTGAGAGCGACGAGATCAAGCTGGCGCGTAAAAGCATGGTCGAGTTGCTGCTGGGGAACCATCCGCTGGATTGCCCAGTTTGCGATGCTGGCGGCGAGTGCGAACTGCAGGACATGACATTCTCTTACGGAGCCGCCGAATCGAAGTACATCGAACTGAAGCAGCACCGCGATGAACAGCAGTGGTCGCCGGTGGTTTACTTCGACCGTCCACGGTGCATTCTTTGCTATCGATGCGTCCGCATCTGCGGCGAGGCCATGGACGTTTCCGCGCTTGGGATCGAGAACCGCGGCGTGGTTTCCACGATCGTTCCCAATAAACAAGACCATCTCGACTGCGAAGAATGTGGGATGTGCATTGACATTTGCCCCGTCGGCGCTCTGACCTCGGGCGCGTATCGATATAAGACGCGTCCTTGGGAGATGAAGCACGTCGGGACAACCTGCACACACTGCGCCGATGGATGCAAGACGACCCTGGGCGTGCGGCGCTCTGATACGGGAATGGAGATCGTGCGGGGAGACAATCGCGACAAGAGCGGGATCAACGGCGATTTTCTCTGCATCAAGGGACGATACGCGTTCGACTTTGCCAATCACGAAGACCGGCTGATCCAGCCGCTGGTGCGCAAGAACGGCCGTCTGCTTCCAGCCACATGGGAAGAGGCATTCAGCGTTGTCGGCAAGCGTTTCCGGGAGATTGCCGACCGGGAAGGTGGGCGCGCAATTGGTGTTATAGGATCAACGCGCACAACCAACGAAGAAAATTATCTGTTACAGAAATTCGCGCGGGTGGTGCTGGGCACCAACAATATTGATCACCACCGCACCGCGGATTTCCCAGCCTTGGCGGAGGCGCTTCACGGAAAAGCGAATTCCACGGCCAGCATGCGTGATGTGTACGACGCACCAGCCATTTTGCTGATAGGAAACGACCCGACCAACCAGCATCCGTTGCTCGCGTGGCAGATTCGGAACGATGTGCGGCTGCACAACGCGCGACTGTATGTTGTGAACGCGGAGAAAATCAAGCTGCAACGCCAGGCGACGAGCCTTTTGCAAGTACCAGCACCTTCGCAGACGTTGTTCGCGTCATACCTCGGAGGCGACGACAAATTCCCCTACTCTCCCGAAGCTCGTGAGTCCTGGGCGGCGATGCGAGACAAGTTGCGCGAAGAGAAAGATCTGGTTGTAATTTTTGGATCTGCAATCTTCGACGCGGGGATTCGCTCGCTCGCAAAGTTCACATCCGGCATTCCTGGCGGGAAGCTCATTTGCCTCGCTGACTACGCCAACTCCCGCGGGGCTTCGGACATGGGTCTATATCCGGACCTGCTGCCTGGATATGTCCCGCTTTCAGAGGGAACTAGCTTTCGTGAAGAATGGGGAGGCTTGCCTGAAGCTGAAGGCCTCAGTCTCCCTCGAATGATTGAGGCTGCCAAAGCTGGAACGCTGAAGGCATTGTATGTGGTAGGCGCAAATCCCGCCGGACGCCTCGGTCTTGATAGCTCATCTCTGAAAAACACTTTCCTAGTAGTTCAGGAAATGTTTCTGACGGAGACGGCGAGCATGGCCGATGTCGTGTTTCCCGCAGCCAATGCTTACGAAAAATCTGGGACATTCACGAATACTTGCGGAGATGTGCAGATTCTGAAAAAAGCTGGGGAAATCACCACTACCAAGCCGGACTTTGAGATGATCGTACGCATTGCCGATGCCATGGGATTCGATGTCCGCAAACTGGTCCCGTTCGGCCACGGAGTGCGCTCGGATATGGGTCAGTCGCGTGGGGCGCAATCTGGCGAAGCCGACCGGCACAGCGTGTGGCTCGAGGCGAATGGGCTTGAACCGAAGATGAATCCCTTTGATCCCATGGCGATGCTCGACGAAATCCAGCGACTGGTGCCCGGTTACGATGTTTCCCGGATCGAACTGATGTCAGGAAATGACCAGCACATTTCGGTTTCGAAGATGGGTGCGGGGGCGATTCAGAGTCCGACGCTCATCGTACCGGCGAACAATAATCTCTTTGGCTCGGGAACTTTGGGTCGGTATTCCCGAGCTTTGAATTCTGTGATCGAGAACAAGAATCCCGAACCCGAAGAAGTTCCGGCGGACTGAAGGCAATAACCACAAAGGACACGAAGGTACACGAAGTAAATACAATTTCGTTGTAGGTTTCCTTCGTGAACCTTCGTGTCCTTCGTGGTTGAGGCATTAAGAAAGATAAACGCGTTGCCCATCACAACTTTTATCATCGTCTCGGTAATCAAGATCGCGCTGGCGCTGTTCGTTCTTTTGACAGCCGTTGCTTACACAGTTTGGCTGGAGCGCAAAGTCGTCGGTCACATGCAGAACCGGTGGGGCCCCACGCGGGTTGGGCCGTTCGGACTGCTACAGCCGGCTGCTGATGGAATCAAATTTCTTTTCAAGGAAGATTTGACTCCACCGCATGTGTACAAACCGCTCTACATTGCTGCCCCGATGATTGCGGTAATTTTCGCGGTTACTTCGATCGCGGTGATTCCGTTTGGCAATTGGATCAGCGTTGGTGGGATCGAAACACCGATGCAGATCACCGACGTCAATATCGGACTGCTGATTGTTCTCGGTATCACTTCGATGGGCGTGTATGGAGTTGCGCTGTCAGGATGGTCGTCGAACAGCAAGTATTCCCTGCTGGGCGGGCTACGAGCGAGTGCGCAGATGGTCAGCTACGAAATCGCGCTGGGACTTTCGCTCATTGGAGTTCTGATCCTGGCCGGCACTTTCAGTCTGCGCGGGATTGTGGATGCGCAAGCCGGGCATTTCGTCGCCAATCATTGGACTTTCTTGAATCCTATCTTGCGGTTTGTCCCTCGGTGGTTCTTTTTTCAAGGACAGTTCGTTGCCTTCTTCATCTACTTAATGGCGGCATACGCCGAAACTAATCGCATACCATTTGATTTGCCAGAAGCCGAAACCGAACTAGTAGCGGGATATCACACCGAATACAGCGCCATGAAGTTTGCCATGTTTTTCATGGCCGAGTACGCCAACATGATTACGGTCGCGTGCCTGGCGTCATTGCTGTTCCTTGGAGGCTGGCGCGGACCAGTTGGGGGTCCGGACTGGCTGCAGCAAATTCTGCCCTTGTTCTGGTTCGTACTGCGGGTGTTTATGTTTCTCTTTGTTTATATCTGGGTGCGCGGCACGTTGCCCCGTTTCCGTTATGACCAACTGATGGCATTTGGGTGGAAGTTCTTGCTTCCGCTGGCAATTGCGAATCTGGTAGTCACGGCATTAGCCGTTGCGCTGTGGCCGTAGTAACTTTCGCTGATGGCTGACAGCTAACACATGTTTCATTTGATTCTATTTTCGGCGTTTGGTCTGGTCTGCGTAGCGGGCGCGGTCAACCTGCTGGTGCAGCGGCACCCTATCAACAGCGCTTTATCGCTCGTGGTGGTCATGGGATCCCTGGCGGTGGAATACCTGCTGCTCGGCGCAGAATTTGTCGCCGCCGTTCAGGTTATCGTGTATGCCGGCGCGATTATGGTGCTCTTTGTGTTCGTGATCATGCTTCTTAACGCCGGCGAAGAGGAGCACACCCAGGGCAGTCGCGTGGCTTGGCTGCTGGGCATTCCAGGGGTGCTAGGCGTAACCGTCATCATCTGCTGGGCACTCGTGCGATCTGAAGGAGCTGCGGTAGCTCTGGGCGTTACCCCCGAGGGAAGCAAAGCATTTGGCAATGCAGCAGATATTTCGCAGCTTTTGTTTCATCAATTTTTGCTGCCATTCGAAGTCACTTCAATTCTGGTTTTGATCGCGATCATGGGCGCTGTGGTCCTGGCAGCGCGGCCTGAATCGGCGCAAGCAACAAAGAAGGAGGGTTGATTGGTTCCGCTTTCGTATTACCTGGTGCTGAGCGCGATTCTGTTCTCTTGCGGAGTGACCGGGTTCTTGATCAAGCGCAACATCATCACCATCTTTATGTCCATTGAGCTGATGCTCAACGGCGTGAATCTTTCGTTCGTGGCATTCGCAGCAAAGTGGCACGCTCTTAGCGGTCAAGTATTCGTCTTTTTTGTGATGGTAGTAGCGGCAGCCGAAGCGGCCGTGGGTTTGGCAATCATCATTGCCCTGTTCCGCACGCGTGAGACGTTGAATATTGATCAGGTGAATCTGCTCAAGCTATGACGCCGAACTTGAACCTCTGGCTTATCCCCATACTGCCTCTCGCCGGCGCCGCCATCAACGGCTTCTTCGGGAAACGTTTCTCTCGGCGGACAGTTGCGGCGATTGCGCTGGGGTTCTGTGGCGCGGCGTTTGCCGTGGCGCTGTGGATTGCGGCCCGGTTGTCTTCCCTGCAACTTCCTCACACCGATCCTGCGCTGGCAACGTGGCTGCGCTCGGGGAATTTCAGCGTTGACTTCTCATTCTATCTCGATCAGTTGTCTCTGGCGATGCTGCTGGTCGTGACCGGTGTCGGGTTCCTTATCCATATCTATTCGGTTGGCTACATGTGGGAAGAGGGCGGCTACTACCGGTTCTTCAGTTATCTGAACCTATTCATGTTTTTCATGCTTACGCTGGTTCTCGCCAGCAATTACCTGCTGATGTTTGTGGGCTGGGAAGGCGTAGGCCTGGCTTCGTACCTGCTGATCGGGTTCTGGTTTACGAAAGATTCAGCCGCGGCCGCCGGTAAGAAAGCATTCATTGTGAACCGCATCGGCGACTGTGGGTTCTTGATTGCGTTGTTCTTGATCATCAGGCACTTCAACTCGCTTGACTTTCAGAACGTCTTCGAAGCGGCCAAGCCCTATGCGGCCGAGACCGCCGGCGTTGGTTTCCTCACCGCAATCGCGCTACTGCTGATGGTCGGAGCGGCGGGAAAGTCGGCACAGATTCCGCTTTATGTCTGGTTGCCAGACGCGATGGAAGGCCCCACTCCAGTTTCCGCGCTCATCCATGCCGCAACCATGGTCACGGCAGGTGTTTATATGGTCGCGCGGTCGCATGTGATCTTCGAGCGCGCGCCAACGGCGCTGACTGTGGTTGCAATCATCGGAACTCTGACTGCCTGGTTCGCAGCAACAATCGGTATCGCGCAGACTGACATCAAGAAAGTTCTCGCGTATTCCACCATCTCGCAGCTCGGATATATGTTCCTAGCCTGCGGAGTGGCTGCGTTCTCAGCAGGAATTTTCCACTTGATGACTCATGCGTTTTTCAAGGGGCTGCTGTTTCTTGCGGCAGGCTCGGTGATCCACGCTGTCGGTGGTGAGCAGGACATGCGCAAGATGGGAGGTCTGCGGACGGAAATTCCGTGGACATTTTGGACGATGACCATAGCGACGTTTGCGATCGCCGGAATTCCACCACTCGCCGGCTTCTTCAGCAAGGACGAGATTTTGTGGCGAGCCTACCAGGCAAGCTGGGTGTATTGGCTGATCGGAGTGGTCACAGCGTTTATCACGTCGTTCTATATGTTCCGCCTGTGGTTCATGACTTTTTTCGGAGAGTATCGGGGGGAAGCGGGATCGTTGCACGACCAGGAAGAACATGCGAGTCACAGCGCGCACTTGGGACACGACTCGCGGGCGGGGGCGCCCGCGCCACATGGGCACGGCCACGGCGGAATCCATGAGAGCCCGAAAATTATGCTCGTGCCGCTGGTGGTCTTAGCGGTACTGTCGATTGTCGGCGGATGGGTCGGGGTCCCAGGTTCGCTCGGTGGTAACAACTACTTCGATAAATTTCTAGGGCCGGTGTTTCGGGCTTCAACTCCTGGGGTGAACGCTGAACACGCGCAACCGGGAGAAACTGTCCCTCCGGAAAAGGAGACCGAAAGCGCGGAGCCGAAGACCGGCATCTCAACAGAATTGGTGTTTACTGGAATTTCCGTAGCCGCAGGGTTGCTGGGACTTTTCCTTGCTTGGCTTCTCTATCTCCGCAGACCCGACTTGCCTGACCAGATAGCGTCCTCGCTCTATAGTCTCTATAACGCGGTCGTAAACAAGTATTGGATTGACGAGTTCTACGGGTGGATCTTCGTTAAGCCTTTGATCGCGATTTCCGGCATCGTGTTTTGGCGAGGAATTGATCAGGGCGTAATTGATGCGACGCTCGACGGCAGCGCTGATGGCGCGCGCGAGCTCTCCGACAATTTGCGGCACATGCAATCCGGGAATGTTCGCTCTTATGCCGGGTGGGTGGCGATTGGCGCCACCGGAGTGATCGCTTACATGGTCTGGGTGGGCACAAGATGAACGGACTCGATAGCGTAATTCTGACGTTGGTCACGTTCGTTCCCGCTGCCGGGGCCGTGCTTCTGTTGTTCTTCCCGCGCCGTGATCGCGATATCCGCCTATTCGCATTGGTCATTTCGCTGCTTGCATTTGTTTTGTCCCTTCATTTGCCCGCGCATCTTCATCGCGACCAGGCCGGCTTCCAGTACGAGCAAAATTACTCGTGGATCACAACACCGAACATTCATTACCACATGGGAATGGATGGCATCTCTCTCTGGCTGGTAGTGCTAACCACGTTTCTCACCACGCTCTGTGTGTTGATCTCCTGGAAGTCCATTCACGAGCGCGTCAAAGAATTCTTCATTCTTCTGCTGGTGCTCGAGACCGGACTGATCGGAGTCTTTGTATCCCTCGACTTGTTCCTGTTCTATTTCTTCTGGGAAGCGACGCTCATTCCCATGGCGTTGCTGATAGGCGTCTATGGTCACGGAAGACGAGTGTATGCGGCGGTCAAGTTCTTCCTCTACACAATGATTGCATCTGTGTTCATGCTGGCTGCAATCTTGTGGCTTTACGCCAAGACCGGCAGTTTTGATTTCGTAACGATTCAAGCTGCTATCCGGAGCGGCGGCGTGGAGAACTTTGCGGTCGCAGCGCAATGGCTCTTCCTTGGTTTCTTCGTCGCTTTCGCCATAAAAGTTCCGCTGTTCCCTTTCCACACGTGGTTGCCAGACGCTCACGTGGAAGCTCCGACTGCGGGCTCCGTGCTTCTGGCGGGTGTCCTGCTCAAGATGGGCACTTACGGTATGTTGCGCTTCAATCTCGGCCTCTTCCCCGAGCAGTCACGCGCGAACGCTTGGTGGATAGTGGTGCTCGCGTTAATTGGCATCGTCTATGGCGCGCTGGTTGCGATGGTGCAGCCGAACATGAAGAAGCTGATTGCCTATTCCTCGATCAGCCACTTGGGATTTGTGGTGCTGGGAATCTTCAGTTTTACGCAAGCGGGTTTGAATGGCGCGATGTTCGTAATGCTGGCCCACGGAATTTCGACGGGCGCACTATTCATGTTGGCGGGAATCCTCTACGAGCGTCGCCACACTTATGAGATCGCTGAATTCGGCGGCTTGGCCACGCCCATGCCGGCTTACTCTACTTTCTTTCTCTTCGTCGTCCTCGCCTCTGTGGGACTTCCGCTTTTGAACGGCTTTATTGGTGAGTTCCTGGTGCTGAGCGGAGCCTTCCAAGCGAAGATGTGGTGGGGGGTAGTGGGCGCAACGGGAGTCATTTGGAGCGCGTGCTATCTGCTCTGGATGTACCAGCGCGTTTTCTTCGGCAAAGTGACGCACACGGAGAACAGTTCCCTGCCCGACCTGAGCGCGCGGGAAAAACTGGCGCTGTGGCCGGCGGCGGTTATGGCCCTGGGCATGGGAGTTGCACCCCTGCTTTGGCTGAACGAGATTGATCCGGCTGTCCACAATGTGCTGGTACCGTTCACACAGTTTGCGGCCAGGGTGGTGGCGCGGTGATAGCGATCGCCGAGCTCCAAACCGTGCAGACGCTTCCGCAGGGCGCAGATTACGTTCGCATCCTTCCTGAGATTGTTCTGTCGGTTTTCGGCATGATCATCATGGTGCTCGATCCCGTGATGGACGAGCGGCGCAGTCAACGCACTCTCGGCGGAATCGCGTTATTAGGTGCCATCGCCGCGCTTGTTGCCACTCTCTATCAGGCCCAGCCACGGTTTTGGGGCCTCGCGTTCTGGGAAATGGTGAAGGTAGATGCCTTCAGCATCTTCTTCCATGTGGTCGTGGCTGCGGTTACGATTCTCGTTATCCTTAGCTCGTATGAATACATGGAAGTGCAGAAGATTCGCGCCGGCGAATATTATGGGCTGATTCTGTTTGGCGCCATAGGCATGGCCCTGATGTCATCGGCAGTCGAACTGGTCCTGATCTTCATCGCTCTGGAAATTTCTTCGATTGCGACTTACATTCTTGCCGGATTCCGGCGCCGCGCCGCGATCAGCAGCGAAGCGTCAGTTAAATATTTCCTGCTGGGTTCATTTGCTACCGCATTTTTCCTCTATGGCATCGCCATGATGTTTGGCTCTACTGGTTCTACCAACATTGCGCGAATCGGCGCAGCACTGGGGGAGTTTGGCGCAGCCGGACATGGCCCCATGCTGGCCTATCTGGGCATCGCACTCATGTTTGTGGGACTTGGCTTCAAAGTCGCTGCTGCGCCCTTCCACATTTGGACGCCGGACGTCTATGAAGGAGCGCCATCTCCGGTGGTTGGATTCATGTCCACTGCCCCGAAGGCGGCGGTTTTCGCGGTGCTGCTTCGCATCATGTTTCAGGCGCAGGCACCGGGCCGGGTCTGGCTTATTTGGGTGGCGGCGGCCCTGTCCATGACCATTGGCAATATTGCCGCTTTGGTGCAGGACAACATAAAGCGGCTGCTGGCTTACTCATCCATCGCCCACGCCGGTTATCTCCTGGTCGCATTTGCTGCGCTGCCGGCGAATGGTATTCCCGCAGCTATGTTCTACACAGCGTCCTACGCGGCAATGAATGTGGGGGCATTCGCAGTAGTTGGACACTTCGCCGGTGCTGGCGAACGCTACGTGACCCTCGAGGACTACTCCGGGCTGGGGCGGCGGTCTCCGCTGCTGGCAGCGATTCTGACCATGTTTCTGCTGTCGCTGATTGGAATCCCGATAACAGGCGGTTTCTTCGCAAAGTTTTACGTTTTCAGCGCCGCGCTGCAGGCGGACCGGGTTGGACTGACGATCATTGGAGTGCTGAACAGCGCCGTCGCCGCCTATTACTACCTGCGCGTAATCGTTTTCATGTACATGCGCGAGCCGCGGGAGGAAGCACAGGTCTCGCCCGTTCCCGCCGGACTCGCTATTGCGTTAGCCCTTAGTCTGGCTGCTACAATTTATCTGGGAGTGCTCCCAGGCCGGGTGCTTGAATACGCCGGGCAGTCAGTCGGCCTGTTGCGTTAAGCGGGTTGCACCGCATGAGGTGCAAAAGGATTGACAACCAACGATTGTCCGTTCATCATTGGCCTTCTAGCTAGCTTCGAGGTGACTATGCAACATTTGCTCAGCAGACTATGGCACGACGATCAGGGCCAGGACATAGCCGAATATGCCGTCATGCTAGCCGTGATTCTGCTTCTAGTAGTCGGCACTATAAAGCTTATCGGTACCAACGCGAGCAGTACTTTCTCCAGCGTAGCCAACACCATGCAGTAGGCAGACCCTTGGGGGCGTACCCGGCTTACGCTTTGGCCGCTGGCATCTCTGCGCTGACGATTTTTAGTTTAGGTTCGCCTCCGGCGGCTGCGATCAACTCTCGCATCAAGTGGTCGTCAATTTGTGATGCTGTCGCTATTTCCACCGGAAAGCGGATGCTCGCTTCGATTCCGCCTGACGTGTAGTGCAGCCTGATCCTGGGTTGAAGCTCCGCGGCAGATATCGTAGTCAAATTTCTCTCAAGCGAGCGACGCTGAGCTTCGATGTTCTCCCGGTAGTTGCCCAGAACCGACTCCACAGTTTGAGTAATGCGTTCGCGAGCAGCTTGATAGTCAGTTTCAGGCGCGAGGGTCAATTTCAGCTCGTGCCATACAAAGTTTGTACCTGGAATTTGTTTGAACACGCCGGCAGCGTGAAACACAATGGAGTTGGAAAACGCCACGATCCGGCCGCTCGGCTGGGACTCGCCCGCACCGCCGAGTTCCATCAAGTGAATACGGACCAATCCGATCTCGACTACCTCGCCGGTAACCCCTTCGATTTGTACACGGTCGCCAACCCGCAAGCCATACTTGCCAATCAGGAAAAAGTAGCCCACCACGGAAACGATCACACTCTGCAATGCGACAGCAACACCGGCGGTAATCAGGCCGGCGAAGGTGACTGCCGATCCCAATTGGCTCGCAAAGGTAAGGACTATAATCAAGCCCGTAGCAGTCCACAGCACCACGCGCCGCAGCAGCAGGAACTGATATCGCCGCCGCACGTCGTGGACGTAACGGAACGTCGTTCTTCGCCAAATTTCTCCAATTCCCCATAAAAGTCCGATCAGGAAAGCCAACAAGCCTAACTTGAGTAGTAGCTGCCGCAGTTCGTCGTGCTCCTCATCGCGGACTGACTCCCGCCAGTTCTTAAGTGTCGTCTGATAGATTCCCAAGAGAACGTTGATCTTGCTCAAGGGCAGCAATGCCGCCGTTGTTTGCCTGAACTGAGCACTCAGTGCGTCTAATTGCTTCTTCTGCTGCGCCAATTGGGCAGGACTCGCGGTATCGGCTGCAGCGAACAATTGATCACCTTGCTTGATAAGCGTCCGCATGTAGTCCATGAACGGGGCTCGAAGACCCTTTGCCGAGGCCTGCAGTTGTTCGGTCGAGGCAATTTGATCTTTTAAGGAATGCATCTTGCCGGAAAGGCGGATCAGATCGGAGGTCAGTCCCCATATACCGGATGGCTGCGACCTAACGCCGACGATGTTGTTCTGTGACGACGGTTCGGGCGTGGTTTCGCCCTGACCCTCTCTCTGCCCGCGGTTCAGCACGGCGGGTACCGAGCGGGCGAGTTCTTCAATCTGAGCTCGCAATCCGACGCTTCCCGTGCCCGTGCTGCTGGTGTTTACGAACTCGACCATGCTCTGGAGAGCATCCCGGCGTGCGTCGAGTAGCCCTAACTCACTCTGCAATTCGTCAACTTGGGACTGAAGCGCGCGCCGTTTAGCCGGACCTGCATTTGCCAGCTTCTCGCGGACTGACTGCAATTCAGCCTGAGTGTCCTGAAACTGTTGCTCGACTCTCTGCACCGCTTGCGTGAGCCTCTGGTACTGATCGCTCTGCTGCGTTTGCTGCTGCTGGCTTGGCTGTTGTTTGGGCTGAAGTTGGGCCTGGCCTCGAGCGTACTCGAAGGCGAGTTGCACCACTTGGTCAGCCACCCGACGGTTCTCCTGCACAAAAGTCAGATCGGAAGGCTGGGTTACCTGTTTTTGCTCGGCTGCAAGCTCGCGGTACCAGGAGATAGTGTGGCTTAAGAACTGGATTATTTTCCCCACATCGGGCGAGGTTCGTGGTGCGCTGGGAGCGTTGTTCTGGGGAAAAGCAGCAATTCCGCCCAACAATATCCCGATTAGTAGTGTCCTGTGCGATTTCGTTTTCATTGATTCGCGCAACCCGAAGAATGACTGGGTCTGTGCATGGCTATTCTTTCGCCCCTTCGGGGCTGGTCCCTTCCCGCTCACCCAGGGCTCACGCCCCTGGGCTGTATTCTGACGCCGCTTCGCGGCTAGATAAGGAGTTTAGCTCAAACTTAACTGAGTGATTGCACTCCAGGGCATGCAGTCCGGCCGCGAGAACGCAAATTCATCCATTCATCCACTGTTCACACAAATGTAAACCGTATTGGGATTGAATGGAGCTAGGGTCGCAAGTTCTCCCGCCGAAAAATCCACTTAGCAGGCCACGCGTGCCTGTGCGGACGGTTGTCATGCCACAAAACGGTTCTCTCGCTAAGACCGCCCTCGCTAAGACCACACTCGCTAACCCCGAAGAAGTTATTCAGCACGATGCCCTGGTGGTGCTGATCGGACGCGCCTTCAAGCTGGCGATCACGGCCGCACAACGCTCTGCTGACCTGGTGCTGGGCGCTCACACCGCCCTGCAACCCATCGTGGCCTGCGAACGGGAATTGGATGAACTGGACCGAGGAATTGACGAACGCGTCGCGGTCGAAGTTGCTCAGACGACCGTGGAGCAGGTCCGCGAAAAGCTGGCCTGTCTGAAATGCATGATCGATCTGGAGCGCATTGGCGACCTGCTGCTCTCCTTTGCCACTCGGGCAAACGCGGTCCGCGCGCGGCTCGATATGCAGGATCTTCGTGATCTGGGGGAGATGCTATCCGTCCTCGCCAAGATGCTGGGAGATACCGAGTGCGCGTTTTCCACCCGCGACCATGCTCGAGCCCTTCAGGTCCTGCGGGCCGACCGGGAAGTGGACCGCCTTCATAATCTGATCGTAATGCGGCATCTGGAGCCAGAGCTAGCTTTCGGCGGTCCCGACAGTGTGCATGTGATCACCATGGCTCAAGCCATCGAACGCGCTGCCGACCACGCCAAAAACACCGCCGAGGAGGTCTGCCATTTGGTCAGCGGTCACACGGTTCGTCACCTGCTGCGGCTGCGGGAAAAGTCCGCCGAACAGCTCTATTTGGAGCACCTTCGCCGTCAACACCTTACTGGCAGAGCCACTTCTGAATGATTAATTTTCCGAACTGTTCATTTCCTGTTCATCGTCCTTTAACCATCCAGGACTTTTAATCAGTCCCAATACAAGCTCTGTAAGGAGAAACCAACTTGAGAAAGCTCTTCCCTGTTTTCGCGTTGCTCCTGCTGATACTGCCGTCGGCAGCGCAGACGAAGTTGAACGGAGCGGGCGCCACTTTCCCGTATCCCATCTACTCGAAGTGGTTCAACCAGTATCATCAGCAGCACCCCGACATTGAGATTAATTACCAGTCCATTGGCAGCGGAGGAGGCATCCGCCAGGTAACCGCTGGGACCGTAGATTTCGGTGCCAGTGACGGGCCGATGACCGACCAACAGCTTGCGGATGCCAAGTTTAAGATCCTTCACTTGCCAACCGTGCTCGGATCAGTAGTTCCTGCCTACAACATTCCTGGCGTAAAGGGGGAGTTGAAGTTCACCCCGGATGTAATTGCCGGAATTTATCTTGGCAAGATCACTTCTTGGAATGACCCTGCGATTGGAAAGGCCAATCCTGGTGTTTCCCTTCCCAACCAGCCGATCGTCGTCGTGCACCGTTCGGATGGCAGCGGAACCACTTACATTTTTACGGACTATCTTTCGAAGGTAAGCGCCGAGTGGAGGGATTCAGTCGGCAAAGGAACCTCCGTCAGATGGCCGGTAGGCTTAGGCGCCAAGGGCAACGAAGGAGTTGCCGGCATGGTTCGCCAGATGGAAGGCGCGTTCGGCTATGTGGAGCTCATCTACGCCCTCCAGAACAACATCACTTTCGGATCGGTGAAAAATGCGGCGGGCGAATTTGTGAAGGCGAGTCTCGATTCCACAACGGCCGCGGCTTCCTCGATGAAATCCATGCCTGCGGACTTCCGCGTTTCTATCACCAATGCTCCGGGCAAAAACGCTTATCCCATCGCCAGTTTTACCTGGCTGTTGATTCCCGTGGATTGGAAGGACAAGACCAAGCAAAAGGTGATCGTTGACTTTCTGAACTGGATGCTCGACCAGGGCCAAACCATGACGGCCGATCTGAATTACGCACCGCTGCCTGATGGCGTGAAACAAAAAGAGCGCGAAGCAGTCAAGACGATCCGGTAATAACTATATTGTCTATTAACTCAGTAGAGATAGGTAGATCATTACCGAACGCGACCCATGTCTCGGTCGCCAGGAAAAAACTTTGGATAACGGAGAGGAAATGAAAGCACTACTGACGTGGTTTACGATTTGTGTACTCACAGCGGGTGCGGTGGCGCAGACGGCGACGGCAACAGCCTCGGCGACAACCGGCAGCAACAAGCGCACGCGCAAGACGTTGGCAACGGCCACCTCGGCAACGCCCGCGGTAACCGCCGATGACCTGAAAGCCCTGAGAGATTCCCTGACCCAACAACAGCAGCAAATTCAGGAATTGCAGAGCAAGATGGCCGAGCGCGATGCGGCCCTTCAACAAACGCAGCAGCAATTACAGCAGGCGCAGGGCCAGCTCCAGGATGCCCAGAGCAAGGCAACCGCTGCTTCCACAAGCGCAACCCAAACCTCCGATTCCGTTACCAAGTTGCAATCTGACGTTGCGGATATCCGGACTAACACCACCAACGCAGCACTGACTGCGCAAGACGACCAGAAGAAGGTCTCTGCGCTTTCGTCTGCGATCGGACGATTCCGGATCTCGGCCGACGTGCGGGTCCGGGGCGAGACCTTTGTGCAGAAAGGGATTCAGGACCGCAACCGCGCCCGTGTCCGTGTGCGCTTCGGCTTGGACGGCCCACTGAATCAGGATTTCGTGGGCGGTATAGCGATCGCAACCGGTTCGCAGGGCGACCCAACCACGACCAACGAAACCCTCACCAACACCTTTGATCGCAAAACGATTGCGCTCGACAGAGGTTTCATCACTTACAATCCGGTCGCCTACAAGTGGTTCTCAGCCACCGGGGGCAAATTCGCATATCTTTGGCAGCGCACTCCGGTAACCGGGGACACGGACTTGAATCCCGAGGGCTTCAACCAAAAGGTCTCCTTTGACGTTCATCATGGCCCGCTGACGAACTTTACGGCACAGGCGCTCGAACTGCTCTACGGCGAGGTATCCTCAGGTCAGGATTCCTACGTTCTCGGGGGAGCGGTCCAGGCCACGCTGAAGTTCGGGCCGTGGACGGCGATTCCATCGTTCATGAGTCAGCACTGGAACCACCCCGATCAGATTCTGCAGTCCAGCGCATTTGCGGTCGCGGCTACCACTACCGGCTCGCCTAGTCCTCCTGCCGGACCCTTCAACGTGCCTGGTGAAGGTCCGGGCTGCGCGGCGGGTAGCAACTCGTTGACGCCCAAGTTCCCGCCTTGCATATTTGCTCCTAATGGTATGACCAACGCAACCGTGATCGACTCTACCGGGAAGGCCCACTTCTATTCGGGCTTCTATCTCAATGATTTCATCTTGAACAACACGATCCAGACTCCCATAGCCCGTCTGCCCGTCAACGTGCTGCTTGAGTTTGAAGAAAACCTTGATGCCCGGACTCACCCCCTGGACACCACGCAGCAAGTCATTAGTACGCTGGATAGCCAAAACAAATCGTACGGCGGCGATTTCAGCGTGGGTCAGACGAAAAACAAGAATGATTTTCAGGTTGGTTATGGCTGGTTGCGGCAGGAGCAGGACTCAGTCCTCGCATCCATCACTGAAAGCGATCAGCGCTCGCCCACGAACATCATTCAGAACAAGATCTACGCCAATTGGAAACTTCGCGCCAACACCGTTGCGAATTTCACCTTCTGGCGTGGAAGAGTCCTCAATAGCTTCCTGGAAAACAATGCTGCGTTAGCCCAGAAGACGATTACGGCGGCAGGTCAACAGGAACCGTACTTGAATCGTTTTCAGTTCGATCTGATTTACACGTACTGAAAAGAGCTCAGCGGCCGGTGGCCTAAACAGCTGCCGGCCAATTTTGCCGGTGTAAGGTCGCATTGCGGAGGAAGAAACGATCCGGCAAACTGTTTGAGATCTGAATCGGGGATACTGGAGCCACGAGCTGATGGGAGCCGCACCGGAGAGGCAGATTCCTGATCCAGAGGGGCACTCAGCGGGGCAGGTCTTTGGCCCGAGGACAACAAAATCCATGGGCTCATCCGAATCGCATAAAATCTCTCTCGTGAGTACGGCACCGAAAGCGCCAGCGTGGGGCAGGTCCATTTTCAACTTGGACTTCGGATTTAAGACCCTGATGACGCTGGCCGCACTCACCGTATTGTCGGTTGTGGGATTGATTATCGTCGAGCTGTTGCAGCGCTCGGCGCTCGCCTGGCAGAAATTTGGGTTTCACTTCTTTGTCACAAGCGCGTGGGACCCGGTGGCGGGAGAGTTTGGAGCTCTGCCGTTTATTTTTGGGACCATCGTTTCGTCCTTGCTGGCTCTGGTGATCGCTGTGCCGCTCGCCATCGCGGTGGCGGTTTTCGTGACAGAAATGTGCCCCAAGCCACTGCGCAAACCGATTTCCTTCGCCACTGAACTGTTGGCGGCCATCCCCAGCGTCATTTACGGACTTTGGGCAATTTTCATACTGGTCCCCCTGCTGCGGGTGTACGCGGCCCCAGTGCTGATGAAGTACCTCTCCTGGACCGGCCTTTTTACTGGTCCCATGTACGGATACAGCATGCTGGCTGCAGGAACGGTAATGTCCATTATGATTATTCCCATCATCTCGTCCATCACGCGCGAAGTTTTGGCGGTGGTCCCGCAGCATCAGCGTGAGGCGGCACTGGCTCTGGGCGCGACCCGCTGGGAGATGATCCGCATTGGAGTTTTGAAGAATGCGCGCGCGGGAATCATTGGGGCCATCATTTTAGGCTTGGGCCGCGCCCTGGGCGAGACCATAGCCGTGACCCTGGTGATCGGCAACACTCCGCAGATTGCGAAGTCACTGTTTGCCCCGGGCTACACCATGGCCAGTGTTATCGCGAATGAATTCAACGAGGCCACTGACGCCCTGTATGTCAGCGCATTGATAGAGATCGGGCTGGCGCTGTTTATCGTGACGGTCATCGTAAATATTCTGGCCCAGTTGTTGGTATGGACCGCGACCCGCGGCGCCCCTGCGAGGTCCAATGTCTAGCAGCTATGTTCAGTTTCGCCGGCGCTTCACCGATTACCTGGCGACCTTTGTCGCGGCGGTGCTTTCCACCATCGTTGTCGGAGCGCTGGTGGCAATTTTCGCTTACCTGGTGATTAAGGGCGCGGGGTCGGTGAATTGGGCTTTCCTCACGCACACCCCCAAGCCAGTGGGAGAAATTGGCGGCGGAATGGCCAACGCGATCGTCGGCTCGACCATGATTCTTGGAATCGGCAGTGCCATCGGGATTCCGTTTGGCATCGGAGCCGGTATCTACCTGGCCGAATTTGGACGCAACCGACTGGGAGCGCTCGTCCGGTTTACCGCCGACGTTCTTAACGGAGTGCCTTCCATTGTCATAGGCCTGGTGGCATTCTCGCTGGTGGTGATGCGGCAGGGGCATTTCTCTGCTTTCGCAGGCGGAGTCGCTCTGGCTATTATGATGGTTCCGATGGTGGCGCGGACTACGGAAGAAATGTTGCTGCTAGTGCCTCAGGCGGTGCGGGAAGCCGCATTCGGACTAGGGATTCCGCAGTGGCGCACCACCATCTCGATAACCCTGGCGACCGCCCGCGCAGGTATCCTCACCGGCATCATGCTGGCGTTCGCGCGGATTGCGGGCGAGACAGCGCCGTTGATGTTCACCGCCCTGGGAAACCAGTTCTGGAGTTTCAGCGCGAACCAGCCGATCGCGGCCGTGCCCCTGCAGATTTACACCTATGCACTCTCTCCCTATGACGATTGGCACCGCCAGGCTTGGGCGGGAGCGCTAGTTCTGGTTGCCCTCATTGTGGGCACGATCGCGCTGGTACGATTCTTGTTCGGACGGAGTATTCTGAGGGAGGTTAGCTAGGCTATGGCAACCGCGGTTGAGGTTCGCGATTTGAAAGCCTGGTTCGGCAAGACCGAGGCGTTACACGGCATTAATATGGCCGTAGAATCGAACCACGCGACGGCGGTTATTGGCCCCTCCGGTTGCGGCAAGTCCACGTTTATTCGTTGCCTGAATCGCATGCATGAGACCAACCCTGATGCCCGTGCCGAAGGTGAAGTCAAGGTCAGCGAGATGGACATCTATGCGATGCCGGCGGTTGACGTTCGCCGCAAGGTCGGAATGGTGTTTCAAAAGCCCAACCCATTTCCCAGTATGTCCATTTATGACAATGTGGCCGCCGGATTGAAGCTGAACGGGACCCGCAACCACAAGACCTTGGATGATGTAGTCGAGCGCTCTTTGCAGCAGGCTGCCCTTTGGGAAGAAGTCAAAGATGTCCTGAAGAAGAAATCCGGAGCCAGCCTCTCCGGTGGTCAGCAGCAGCGTCTGTGCATCGCGCGCGCTCTGGCGGTGAATCCGGAAGTGATGTTAATGGACGAGCCTTGCTCCGCGCTGGATCCGATTTCAACCGCCAAGATTGAGGATCTGATTTTCGAGTTAAAGCAAAAGCTGACCATTGTCATCGTTACTCATAACATGCAGCAGGCGTCGCGCGTGGCCGAATTCACGGGATTTTTCCTGATGGGCAACCTGGTCGAGTTTGACCGGACAGAAAAAATATTCACCAACCCATCAGACAAAAGGACGGAAGATTACATTACGGGAAGGTTCGGATGACACGCATTCGTTTTCATCAAGAGCTCGACGAGCTCAAACACAGAATTCTCGCTATGGCAGGCATGGCCGAACAGGCCATTGATCTGGCCGTGCAGGCCTATTCTCAGCGCGATCCCGTTCTGTGCCAGCGGGTGATTACCAACGAGGACGCTATTAACCGCGCCGAGCGCGAAGTAGACGAATTTGCCATCGACTTGCTGGCCATGCAGCAACCCATGGCGGTTGATCTGCGCTTTATTCTTGCAGTGATCAAGATTAACGCTGACCTTGAACGCGTGGGTGACCAGGCGGTCAACATCGTGCAGCGTGTGATGAACATGATTGAGCTGCCAGTCTCAGAGCTGCCGGTTGATATTCCGGCAATGGCGGCACGGGTCCGCGCCATGATACGGGACGCTCTCCGCTCATTCATTGAGGGTGATACCGAGGTTGCCAAGCACGTACTCGAGGCCGACGACGAAATCGACATAATGAACAAGGAAGCGTTTGCGACGCTTTCGCGCTACATGCAAACGCAACCCGATGGCGCAGTCCAGGCTCTGGATGCTCTCTCTATTGCCCGGAATTTAGAGCGCGTGGCCGATCACGCCACCAACATTGCAGAAGATGTAATTTTCTGGGTCCGAGGTGCGGATGTACGACACGGCGCTGGGCAGAGCTTCGCGGGGAGCTGAAACTGGGATGCACCAACCCCTAAGTCCCACAATTTTCATCCTGGAAGACGATCCTGATATTGCCGGCCTACTGAAGCATCATCTGCAGCCCGCCGGTTACGGGGTCTCGTGGTTCCCAACGAGCGCTGGGTTTCTTGACGAGATGCACGCCCGCCGGCCAGCGCTGGTGATTCTTGACATCATGGTCCCGGGCAGCAACGGCCTGGATGTTGCCAAGTCTATCCGCAACAACTCGGCGCTGGCGGGCATTCCTATTGTCTTCGTTACCGCTCGAACCGCGGAACCGGACCGCTTGCGCGGGTTCGAGATCGGCGCTGACGATTACATTACCAAGCCATTCAGCCCGAAAGAAGTCGTCGCCCGCGTCCGGGCTGTGTTGCGCCGGTTTGACCAGCCACTAAAAAAAGAAATTGTGCGCGCCGGAGATCTGGTCATTGACACAGCCGCCATGCGGCTCACGGTGCGCAATGAGCCGGCTGTGACCACGGCGACGGAATTCCGCCTGATTGAGTTCCTGGCTTCCCATCCCGGCCGGGTGTTCACCCGTAAGAGTCTACTCGATGCCGTTTGGCACGATACTGCGTTCGTCACGCCACGAATTGTGGACGTGTATATTCGTCGCTTAAGGGAGAAAATAGAGCGTGATCCGGAAAAACCGCGCCACATTCATACTGTGCGCGGCGCTGGATACATGTTCGAGGTTCGTAAGTGACGCAACGGATTTTCCTGAAACTTTTCGTGCTGATCGTTCTCGCGGCGGGGGTCTCCTCTGCCGTCTTTTATTTCATCTCACGCCGGCACTGGGCAAATTCAATCGCTTCTGAACTCCTGGGTGGATTTGGTATTTCCCTATTCGTGGCGTCGCTGGTTGCGTTCATCGCTGCAGTCGGCATCGCAAAACGTCTGCAGAAGATCAACACCTTCGCCGCTGAAGTCGCTGGTGGCAATCTGGGGGCGCGCTTGCCGGAACTGGGTGAAGGTGAACTGGCGGTTCTGGCAGCGACTCTGGATGGCGCAGCCCGGCGGCTGGAGGCCGATTTTCGCAAGCTCGAGAGTAGCCGCGCACAACTCGAAACCTTGCTGAATAGTATGGACGACGCGGTGGTGGCGGTTTCTGCCAAACGCGAGGTGTCCTGGTTCAACGGTGCGATGAAACGTGTCGCGGCCGCGCCGCTAACGGTGGAAATGCCCTTAATACGCGCGGTCCGCGACCCTGAACTGTTGCGTGCAGTGGCTGAAGTGCTCGAGCATCGCAACGTCCAAAGCGCGACTCTGTACTCCGTTTCTCCTGGGCGCACCTTCGGGATGACCTCTACCCCACTGCCCGATGGCGGGGCGGTTTGCGTTCTGCGGGACAGTACCGAAATTGCGCGAGTGGAGCGTACGCGCCGTGATTTTATTGCCAATGTTTCGCACGAACTCCGCACGCCGTTGACATCTCTCTTGGGCTATACCGAAACCCTCATGGACGAGCCGGCGGACTCGAAGGCGCGCGAGTTTCTTGAGATTATCCGCCGCAATGCCCAGCGAATGAGCCGCCTGACCGAGGACCTGCTGACGCTGGCCCGCGTCGAATCCGGCGAAGACCGCCTGCAACAAGCTCCGGTTTCAGCGCATGAACTGCTTCGCGACGCGCAGGCGTCATTCAGCGAAGTGGCCAAGGGCCGAGGCCTAGCCATTGAAATCGTTGAATCGCCCGATAGCCAGGTTTTTGCTGATAAGGATGCCATTCATCAAGTGTTCGCAAACCTGATTGACAATGCTCTGAAGTACGCCGCCAGCAGCAAGAAAGTCGAGATTGGGGCAACTACACGACTGGGAATGGTCGAGTTCTTTGTGCACGATTTTGGCCCAGGGATCTCCTCCGAACATCTGCCGCGATTGTTTGAGCGTTTCTATCGTGTTGATAAAGCCCGCTCGCGCGAAGCCGGAGGTACCGGCCTGGGCCTGGCAATCGTCAAACACATTGTGCTGAACCACGGCGGTCAGACAGGCGTAACCAGCGAACTAGGGCACGGCACCGTTTTCTGGTTCCGGCTGCCGCGGTCAACTGAGGGAACCGACGCTCCCCCGCAGATGACGGCGACGCGCTCGTCGAAGCTCACTTAGCGCGGGTTCATTTAGCCAAGTTCACTTCGCCGAAACGCAAACCTGTCTGCCCGAATACTGGATAGTCTGATCGGGCTCCGCTGCACTGGCAACACCCGAGCCGTGGTCCGCTTTCACAAACACTACGTGGAACGCGCGGTTCTCGAGCATGCCCGGAAATGATCCTTTTCGCGCGCCGATGGTAAGAGTTCGCTCAGAGTCATTCCAACTAATCGGCATCGTCGCGTACTTCCCTTTCTCGTATTGATATGTGTCATTCTCATCCTCGTAGAGAATGAAGCTTCCATCAGCGCCAGGATAAACACGTAGCTCAATCGGGTCCGCCGGTTTCTGGGTTGAATATTCTTCTTCCGGCCCGAGCGGGATAATGGAACCCGCGCGCACAAACAGAGGCATACGATCTACTGGCGCGGGAGCATCCACAAACTTGCCGCCTTCCGCCGTTGCGCCTGTCCAGAAGTCGTACCACTTGGCTTGCGGCAAATACAGATGTCGCGTGTTCGCCCCAGGCTCAGTGACTGGATTCACCAATATCGCAGGCCCATACATGAACTGATCGCCGACATTTTGTGCGTTCACATCCTCACGGAAGTCCATTACCAGCGGCCGCATGGGCGTGTAATTCTCGGAAGTGATTTTCCAAGCGAGAGAGTAGATGTAGGGCAGCAAGCGATAACGCAAGGTGTCGTACTGAACGAGAATCTTCTGTGCTTCGGGACCGTAAGACCACAGTTCGTTTTCATCTGGATTGCGCGTGCCATGTACCCGAAAGATTGGGGAAAAGGCGCCGAATTGGAACCAGCGGATAAACAGTTCGCGGAAGTTAGGGTCATTCAGATTTCCGCCGGAGATGAAGCCGCCAATGTCCGTGGTCCAATACGGCAGCCCAGAAAGCGAAAAGTTGAGGCCTGCCGGAATCTGCCGCCTGAAGCTCATCCAATCCGAGAGAACGTCGCCGGACCAGGCAGTCACGCCGTAGCGCTGTGACCCGGCGAACGCAGAACGCGACAAAATAAACACGCGTTTCTGATCGGAGGCGCTACGTTGGCCCTCATAGACCGCGCGGGTAGTCATCAACGGAAAGATATTCGCGTAGCGGTCGCCGCTGCCAATGTGAAGCTTGTGGCCCAGCAGAATGCTCTCTTCTTGTCCCTCAGTTTCCGGCTCCGTGGTATCGAGCCACCAGGCGTCCACGCCAATCTTGAACAGCGCTTTGTCCATCAGGTCCCAGTAATACTTTCGCGCCTCTGGATTCGTCGGATCGTAAGCCGCCATCGCTAGAGCATGATAGGGAGGCTTCGCCACCTTCGTGCGCTCGATGAAAAAGCCACGGCGATCCATGTCGTCATAAGTCTGGGAACCGGGCTCGAAAAATGGCCACACCGAAATCATCAAATGAAAATTGTTCTTGTGCAGTTGTTCAACCATTGCTTTAGGGTCTGGATAGTTCTTGTTGAAAACGTGCTGACCTTTGCGCTTCCACCAGAACCAGTCCTGCACTATGTTGTCAACCGGAAGATGCACGTCACGATACTTCTGCGCCACCCCGATAATTTCTTCCTGCGACTTGTAGCGGTTTTTGCACTGCCAAAAACCGTACGCCCAGCGTCCAAACATCGGCGCCGTTCCGGTGAGGTCGCGGTACGACGAAACGATCTTGTCGAATTCGGGTCCATAAATAAAGTAGTAGTCAATCGTGTCCGCGACTTCGGAACTGATGTACATCACATGCACAAAGCGGTTGTTGAAGCGAGAGCGCGAAGTGTTGTTCCAGAAAATCCCGTAACCATTCGAGGAGAGCAGGACCGGCACAGCAATGTTTGTGTTCTCCTGGGACACATCTACCGATTCCCCGTGATAGTTCCACACTCCCGCTTGGTGCTGGCCGAGCCCATAGAAACCTTCATGGGTGCCATACATCTCTACCACAGTTTCTGCGCGATAGGTTTTCTCGCCGTTGACAACTTCCGGGGTCATGATGCGTTTGGCATCGCGAAAAAGCTGTTTGCCGGATGGTTCGCCGAACGTCACCGCGCCAGTCTCTTTTTCAATGGTGACTTTCACAAGCGAAGTGGACAGGGTAATGTCCTTAGCGGAGGAATCCATTTTCCACTGCACCGGGTCCCAGGACTGTTTTGTGACCACATAGTCCGGGCGCTTGGGAAAATCTCCGTTCGGAGAATAAGCAACATGGACGATCGAATCGCTGCACACCTGCAGTTTGAGGGTGCCTCCAGATTGGAAATTGACGCGAACGCCATCTGCTTCTTTGCTGACATTCGTTACCGGAGAAACGGGTGTCCATTGCCCAAATGCAGGTACCAACCAGCAAACCGCAACCAGCAGTCCAGCCACCCATCTCAAACGCATAGTAGTTCTCCTCCGCCGGGAGAATAACTTTCCGGAATAGCGAAAAGCAAGCTACTTAAACGTTTAACTGGCGAATAATTCGGGTAAAAGGCGGTATAGTATTGATGTAGAAGACATGCCCACTAGCCGCAAAAACATCGCGGGTCCTGGCCACAAGCCAGTGACTTTGAAAGTCATTGCCGAATACCTGGGTCTCTCTCCTACAACAGTTTCGGTCGTCCTCACCAATTCGCCGCTGGCGGCAACCATCGCTCAACCGACTAAGAATCGTGTCTGGGAAGCGGCGCGGAAATTTCAGTACCGCCCCAACCTGTTCGCGCGTTATCTACACACCAAGAAGACTTTCAGCATCGCCGTCCTCGTGCCGGATATCGGTGATGAATTTTCGGCCATGCTGATTAGCGGCATTGAGACCAAGCTGGCGGAAGCAAAATTCAACTATTTTGTGGAGAGTCACCGCTTCGCGCCCGATCAGATCGAGAATTCTCCGGACTCGCTGATGGATCGCCAAGTTGAAGGCATGATTTTCATCAACACGCCGCTGAAAAAACAAATGCCCGTTCCAGTGGTGGCGATCTCCGATATCACAATTGCTCCCGGAGTAACCCGCATTGTGATCGACAACTACCGAGCAGTCCTTCTTGGCCTGCTTCATCTGAAGGAACTGGGACACCGAGACATCGCTTTTTTCAAAGGGCCGGAACACAACGGAGACACCGAAGCCCGATGGGCGGCAGTCATGAGAACAGCAGCGGAACTGGGACTTGAAGTTAAACCTGAGTTAACGGTATCGCTGGGCGAATATTTTGCAGCCGGCGAAATGTCCATGATGCAGCGTGGGTATGATGCTGCAAATACCTTGATGCAAAGGACTCGCGCCTTCACCGCGCTCCTGGCATTCAATGATGGATCGGCGATTGGTGCGATCAGAGCCATGAAGGACGCCGGGGTTTCCGTTCCAAATGATCTTTCCATAGTGGGTATTGACGATATTCAGCCAGCAGCTTTCATTTGCCCCCGGCTAACTACCATTCGCCAACCGCTGAAAACCATGGGAGCCATGGCTGCAACCACGCTTCTCCAGCGAATACGCGGTGAGGAGGTGCCGGAGGAAACCGTGGTTCCGCCTGAGCTCGTGGTCCGGGAATCAACCGCTCCTGCGCGGCCGTAATCTGCGGATCTGCATCCGAGTCACTGCTTAACCCATCCGCGTGTTGTAAAATTTCATTCATCTCCTTTGTGTCTAGCAAACTATGTCTAGCAAAATCCCAGTAGGAGTCCTCGGTGCCACCGGCATCGTCGGACAGAGATTTATCCAGCTACTCGAGCGCCATCCCTGGTTCGAGGTTGCTTGGCTCGCGGCCTCTGACCGTTCAGAAGGCAAGAACTACGGCGATGCTGCGCGCTGGCGCCTGAAAACACCCATCCCTGCGAATATCGCCCAAATACGTGTCTCCGCAGCGACGCCTGACGGCGCACCGAAGGTGATTTTCGCGGCTCTCGATGCTTCCATTGCCGCTGAACTCGAGCCTCGTTTCGCCGAGGCCGCATGTGCGGTTATCACCAACTCCAGCGCGTTGAGGATGGTCAAAGATGTGCCGCTGGTGATTCCGGAGGTCAACCCGGACCATATCAAGCTGATCGAGTGCCAAAGCTGGCGCCGAAAATCAGGCGGCTTCGTTGTCACCAATTCCAACTGCTCGGCAATGGGGCTGGTGCTGGCGCTGGCGCCTTTGCACAAGCGCTTTGAACTCGAGACCGTCATGGCAGTGACCATGCAAGCAGTCAGCGGCGCGGGATATCCCGGAGTTGCGTCGCTCGATATTTTGGGCAACGTGATCCCCTACATTCCCAAGGAAGAAGAAAAGATGGAAGAGGAGACGCGCAAGCTGCTCGGAAGCCTCAACGGTGCCAGCGTGATTCAGGCCCCATTCAAAATGAGCGCACAGTGCAATCGCGTTGCTGTCGAGGACGGGCACACGGAATCTGTCTCGGTGAAGTTCAAAACCAGGGCGGAAGCGTCTGAAATTGTCGATGCCTGGACCAACTTCCGCGGCATTCCGCAGGAGCAAAAGTTCCCCAGCGCTCCTGAAGCACCCGTGCAATATACGGAGTCGGCTGATCGTCCGCAGCCGCGCTTTGATGTTGATGCCGGCGGTGGCATGACCACGACGGTCGGCCGCCTGCGTCCGTGTGCTGTGCTCGACTGGAAGTTCACCTTGCTCTCACACAATACAATCCGCGGGGCCGCCGGGGCCGCGCTGCTCAACGCCGAGCTGTTGAAGGCGCAAGGATACCTGGGGTGATCTCTCCTAAATCAAGCCGTTAGCTCTTAGCCGTTAGCTCTTAGCAAAACCTATCTCCGGTAAGCTAAAGGCCAAGAGCTAATGGCTAACAGCTGCATCGTAATGAAATTTGGCGGCACCTCGGTTGGGGACGCCAAAGCCATCGAGCGCGTAGTCGCGATTGTTCGAGACCGGCTGCCGCAAAGGCCGGTCGTAGTGGTCAGTGCCATGGCACGAGTGACTGACCAATTGCTTCAGATGGCACGCGCAGCGGGCGCTGGAGATCGCAAGAGTGCGCTCACCCTTGCCCGCGAACTCCGCGAACGCCACTACAACACCGCCGGGGAGTTATTGGGCACTGCTCTCTTCACTCAATTTCACAGCGATCTGGGAACAGAATTTGAAGAGCTGGAGGAGTTGCTGCGAGGAATCTCCGCCGTCGGAGAACTAACTCCCCGAACTACCGATCATGTGGCCTCATTTGGCGAGGTGCTTTCCAGCAAGCTTGTAACCGCAGCTCTTTCCGCACACGAGATCGAATCCACGTTGGTTGACTCCCGGGACTGCATCGTCACTGACGAGGTGTTCACCCGTGCCGCTCCATTGTTTGAAGATACAAACACAAAGCTTCGCGAGACCGTGCAGCCGTTATTGGATGAGGGGCGAGTGCCGGTGATGGGCGGATTCATCGCCGCAACTCGCGCCGGGATCACGACCACCATAGGCCGCGGTGGCTCAGATTTTTCCGCGTCTATCGTTGGCGCTGGCCTGGGCGCGGAGCGAATCGAAATCTGGACCGATGTGGACGGTATGATGACCACCGACCCGAATCTCTGCCCCGATGCCCACCGCATTAAAGTGATCAGCTTCGACGAAGCCGCCGAATTGGCGTACTTTGGCGCGAAAGTGTTGCACCCCGCGACTGTGCTGCCCGCAATCCAGAAAAATATTCCGGTGCACATCCTGAACTCGTGTAATTCCTCGTGCGAAGGTACTCGCATTACCGCTCGCGCGCCCCATTGCAAGAATTTCTTCAAAGCCATCGCCGCGAAAAAGCGGATCACCATTGTTGACGTGGCCGCGCCGCGAATGCTGCTGGCACACGGATTTCTCAAATCCATCTTCGAGGCTTTCGACCGTCATCGCATTCCGGTGGATGTCGTTTCCACCTCGGAAGTGAGCGTCTCCCTTACAGTCGATTCCAACGAATCCATTCCCGCACTTGCGGCCGACCTCGCCCGCCTCGCCGACGTGAAATATGAAGGCCGCAAAGCCATCGTTTGCCTGGTAGGAGAGAACCTGCGCGAGATCCCAGGTCTGGCCGCCCTCGTCTTCGGGGAGCTTTCTGACGTGAAGATCCGCATGATTTCGCAGGGTGCGTCGGAGATTAATTTGACGTTCGTAATTGACGAAGACCAGGTCCCAAGTGTAGTGCAGCGCCTGCATAAGGCTTTCTTCGCCGATCCCGACCCAGAAATCTTCGCGTAACCACCCCCAAACCTCTTTTAATAATGTCATTCCGAATAATAATGTGTGTTTGGAGATGAAACGGGCGCCTCAGGCAGGACTCAAAGCGCGATCACAAGCTACACTAAGCGACAATGAAACTCCTTCTTCTCGGCGCAGGGAAAACCGGATCTCTCGTTGCGGAAGTTGCGCGTGAACGGGGGCACATCGTCGAGACCTTACGCGCGATCGATAACCCGAACGCCTCCGCGTTGACCGGCACGACACTCTCGCCTTTCGACGTCGTCATTGACTTCACGATCCCGCTCTGCGTCGTAGACAACATTCGAGCCTGCGTCGCAGCCGGTAAGAATATGCTCGTGGGCACCAGCGGCTGGTACTCCGATCTTGACCGCGTCCGAAAGCTGGTCGAGCAGCACGGGACGGGCTTTCTTTACGGCTCGAATTTTTCCATCGGAGTGAATCTCTTTTTCGACGTCGTCCGGCAGGCTGCGCCCGCGGTCCAACGCGAATATTACCCTCACATCTACGAGCGCCATCACGCCCAGAAAAAAGACGCCCCCTCAGGCACCGCCGCCACGATGCAGAGCATTCTGCAAGAGAGCTCAACCATCGAAATCGAGATCACTTCCTTCCGCGAGGGCGAGGTTGTCGGCATGCACGAACTCGTGCTCGATTCTCCCAACGACACCATCTATCTTTGTCACGATGCCAAGTCCCGCCGCGGGTTTGCTGAAGGGGCGGTGAGGGGGGCCGAGTGGCTCCCGACGAAGAAGGGCTTCTTTGATTTCAGGGATGTGTGGCGGGAGATGTAGTTTTCCATCCCCCCCCATTCGCGATATCTTATTCTCATGCAACTTCGCGGATGCGGTACTGCCCTCGTTACCCCGTTCCATCAGGATGGATCGCTGGATGAGCAGGCGCTCAAGAACCTTGTCTCGTGGCAAATTGAGTCGGGCATAGACTTTCTCGTTCCCTGCGGCACTACCGGCGAGACTCCGACGCTCTCGCATGACGAGTGGCTGCGAGTAATCGACCTTACGATTGAGACGGCCGCCGGACGCGTGCCCATCGTCGCCGGAGCAACTTCCAACTCCACCCACGACGCCGTCGCTAAAGTCAAACAGGCGGCCGAGCGCCCTGGAGTGGATGCGATCCTCACCGCCTCTCCGTACTACAACAAACCCACGCAGGAGGGGCAATACCAGCACTTCAAGGCCATCGCCGACGCGGTCAGCAAGCCGGTGATTCTCTACAATGTGCCGGGACGGACCGCCGCAAATATCGAACCTGTCACTATTGCGCGCCTAGCGGAAATCCCGAACATCGCAGGCGTGAAAGAGGCCAGCGGCAATCTCACGCAAATTGCGGAAGTCTGCAATGCCGCACGAGCCGATTTTTCAGTTCTTTCCGGAGACGACGCCTTGACTTTGCCGATAATCGCCGTCGGCGGAGTAGGCCTGATTTCCGTTGCATCCAACGAAATTCCGCACGAGATGGCCAAGATGACCCGGGCCGCTCTCGCAAACGACTGGACAACTGCCCGCCAGCTCCTCCGCAAATATCTGCCGCTGATGCAGGCGAATTTCATCGAGTCCAGCCCGATGCCGGTAAAGGCCGTGCTCGCCATGATGGGACGCATTGAGGAAGCCTATCGCCTGCCGATGGTACCCGTCCGCCGCGACACGCGTTCGAAGTTACAGAAGATCGCCATTGATGCTGGGCTGATCGCGAAGGCAGCCGCGGCTTCCGCTGATGCCCCCAGTTTCTATGTCTACGAAAATTGGTCGGCTGGCCCACACAAGGCGGTTCTGCACCGCTCTGCCTGCGGACAGTGCAGCAACGGAAAAGCGCGCCCCGCAGGCCATTCGGCGAACCACGCACGCTGGCATGGGCCTTATTCAACCCTCTCAGAAGCACGGCAGGTCACACAGACGCTGCCGAGTGTGCTGATCCGCAGCGAATGTAAGTGCATTTGAGATTTCAGATTGAAGACGTCAGATTGAAGATTGAAAGGCCTCGGTGGCAATCGCCCTGGTTTGAAATCTGAAATCTTCAATCTACAATCTGAAATCCTATGCCTTCGCTACAAGCAGAAATCGAACGCCTCGCGTCCTTGAAGGGTCTCGAACGAGACCTCGAAGCCCGCCCCACATTCCTCACATTCCGCGATCAGCTCACGCGCGGCGAAATTCGCGCCGCGGACAAAGCTGACGGTGCGTGGAAAGTGAATGTCTGGGTAAAACAGGGCATCCTGCTTGGCTTCAGACTGGGCGAGCTCACACAAATGGGAAGCGGCGAGTGCCTATCATTTGTTGACAAGGACACCTTCCCTGCCCGCAAGTTCGCCGTTGCGGACCGCGTGCGCGTTGTGCCCGGGGGATCTTCGGTGCGACTTGGCGCGTATCTCGCTCCCTCGGTCATCTGCATGCCGCCAATGTTCATCAATGTCGGCGCCTATGTTGACGAAGGCACCCTGATTGATTCTCACGCGCTGGTTGGCTCCTGCGCGCAAATCGGAAAGCGCGTACACCTGAGCGCTGCCGCCCAGATCGGAGGCGTCCTCGAACCGGTGAACGCCGCTCCCGTGATCATTGAGGATGACGTATTGGTGGGAGGAAACTGCGGCGTGTATGAAGGCACCCTGGTCCATGCGCTCGCCGTGCTCGGCGCGGGAACCATACTTACTCGCTCGACTCCGGTCTTTGATCTCGCGCGCGGAAAGGTGTATCGCGCGACCGACGAGAAACCACTGGAAATTCCCGAAGGAGCAGTGGTGGTCCCCGGGTCGCGTGCCGTCACTAAGGGACACGCGGCGGAGTGGGGGATCTCCCTCTACACGCCGGTGATCGTAAAGTATCGCGACGAGAAGACCGCGAAGGGAGTGGAATTGGAAGACTGGCTAAGGTGAGAGACCAGTGGTCAGTGGTCAGTGATCAGTTGCCAGTGGTCAGAGAAAAGACTGAAGGCTGGGCACTGCCCACTGGTCACTGCCTCTCAATACCTCACAATCGCCGCAAACGACTTCGGATCCAGACTCGCGCCGCCCACCAGAGCGCCGTCAATCGCCTCTTCTGACATCAGGGCCGTCGCGTTGTCTGGTTTCACCGATCCACCATAAAGAATTCGCAAGCCAGTCGCGAACTCGTCGCCAAAGGCCTTTGCTGCCTCGCCGCGGATCAGGACGTGTGCTTCGGAAGCCATCTGGGGTGTGGCGGTCTTTCCCGTTCCAATGGCCCACACTGGTTCGTATGCGATCACGAGCTTCGACGCTTTCTTCCCTGAAATCGCATGGAACGCCCGCAAACACTGCCGTCGCAGAACGTCTTCCGTCAGCCCCGCCTCACGCTCTTCTAGGACCTCGCCGACGCAGACGATCGGCGTCAAGTCATGTTCGAGCGCGGCTTTCAATCTGAGATTCACGGTGTCGTCGGTCTCGCCAAAGTACTGCCGCCGCTCTGAGTGCCCGATGATGACGTGAGTACAGCCGATCGCCACCAACATTGCAGGAGAAATTTCGCCGGTGAATGCGCCTTCATCTTTCCAGTAAACATCCTGCGCGCCAACCGCTATCTGTGATCCTTTCGCGGACTCAAGAGCCACTTGCAGGTCTATGTAAGGAGGACAGACGACGATCTCATCGCGGTCATGCCCAAAGACCAGAGGCAGAAAACCACGGAAGAATTCGTCGGTCTGGCTGGGGTTCTTGTACATCTTCCAGTTGGCAGCAATCAACTTCTTACGGGACATGCACGTCCTTTCCAAAACGTTTCATTGCGCGACAAAAAGCATAAACCACGAAGGACACGAAGGCTCACGAAGGAAGACTCTTTACCACAGATGTTCCGTCGATGTCGAAGAAGATCACTCCAGCGTTGGTTTCATCACGGAATCTATATTGTGCAACATTTCCACGCGATCAGTTTTTTTGACAAAGTTGGGGGATGGAACGGATGGAACGTGGCGGTTACCCCACCCTCACGGTATTCGAAGGGTGGGGAACCACGGACGATTGCTCTACTGGACCGTGAAATTAAGCTTGTCTATATAAACGCCGTAAGGCGTCCCGTTCACATTGCCATCAATTTGATAATTGATGGTGATGCCGTACCAGTTTCTCGCGGTCGGTGTGTCGTAACGATCAAGCACAGATGTCTTACCGTTCAGGGTGATGGAGTGGAACAGCAGCTTATTGGTCGAGGTCCGCTGGACCTGAATAACCAAGTGGTTCCAAGCGCCACTGATCGGATTACAAGGAATTCCGCTCGGTACCCAGTGTTGCGTCTGATTATTCCAGGTGTCCCACTGATGCCCGCCGGCAATCCGGCATTCATGTCCCCAGATGAAAGACTTGCCGCCAAAGAATTGGTTGATATCGAATTCCAGGGCTTGGGACACACTTGCATCGGCAATCCAGAACCACACGTCGTAAGTAAAGTTGTGATACTGCGGCACCAGCGTATGGCTGAGGTCCGGAAGTCCTTGGGAAGAAAAATCACCAATCAAGTGATTGTTCCAGAGGACGTCTCCCCACTGCGCGGTTCCCCCGCCCATGACAGTTTTGGTCGCAATGCCATCCAGCGATGGCGAGCTGATGTTCGGTGTCCACGACCATTTAAGTTGCGGTCCAGACGCGGTGCAACTTGTGCAGATGCCGAAGCTCGGAGGCAGGAGCGCATATCCCGTCCAACCTCCACCGTGCTGAAGGTTGGAAAAAGTTCTTCCACCGGACGCTGTTCCGCTGACGCTCAGGTTGACCGCGGCCTTCGCCGTTCCACCGCAGTTGTCCCAGTGCTGAACAACTACATTGTAATTTCCCGGATTCATGCTCAGTTTAGTATCGAGAGTGGCGCCGTTAGAAACATAGGCCAGCACATACGGAGCGGTATAGATTCCCATGGCCGCTACACCCTTCGAACATGCTGACGTGGCGCTGGCTACAAAGTGGACCGGAGAACCCGACGTACTGCCGCTTCCCGGTGAGGATACGGTTACACCCGCGAAAGCAGGCAGCGCAAAAGCGCACAGACAAACGACGGCATACAGCTTCCCAACATTCATCCCAACATCTCCAGCTTCTTAGTAAACCGCTGCAAAAACAGCAGCTAAGTTGAACGGATTCTAGGGATGCACCTACTTAGGTTCAACAAGAAACGATGATCAGAGGCAATCGGAAGTACATGTTCGCGAGTTTGTAGGAGGAACGGCTTAGAAGAGGAGTAGGTTTTCGCGCCTGAATAAGCGGAGCACTTGGAATCGCGGCTCGATGATTTCTTGAAGTCGATTGGTTCACACCATTGGCGGCAGTTTCAAACCGTCTCTGGCAACCTGCAGTGGGAGCACGCGCCCGCCAGCATCGCCCACAGCCGTCGCTACACGGCTGGCGGCCCCCCTCTCGACCAGAAAGATCACGCATCCGCCGCCGCCCGCGCCACAAACTTTCGCTGCTTTGCCGCCGTGCTTCCCAGCCACCGCAATCAACTTATCAATCAGCGGAGTCGTGATTCCCGGAGCGTTGCTACGGCGCAGTTTCCATTCTTCCCGCAGGAGACGAGCAACTCCGTCCCAGTCTCCCGCCACCAGCGCCTGATGCATGGAACGCGCAATCGCCGTAATACGTTCGAAATTCCGGAATACGCGCTTGTCGCCGTTGATGTGCGACTTAAACACTTCCCAATTATTGATGCCTGACTTTCGCGGCATGCCGGTGTAAGCCAGCACGAAGCGCGACTCAATCTCCTCGGGCATTATCGGCACGGCCTCGCGATGAATGCCGTCAGCATCCAGCCGGATCGCGCTCACCCCGCCATAGAGCGCGGGGTAATAGTCCTGGCAGCCAGTGGGCACTTCGATGATTTGCGCCTCGACATTTTGCGCAATTACCCGCATCTGTTCGAGCGTGAGATGGCGGTCGGTGAAGCGGGCAAGCGCCGCGGTGGTCGCAATCATCAGCGCGGATGAGCCAGAGATTCCAGCGCCCGCCGGAGACTCGGAATCGGTTTCTACCAGCGCACCTTCTTTCGGGGAAAAAAACTGCAACAACCGGGCTGAGATGGGAAGACGGAATTTCTTTCTGGCACGAAGTTCGTCAAGACTATCGAAATGCTCTTCTCTATTTGTATCGAGGGAACGCAGATACAGACCTCTGCCTTTGAGCGGAGTTACGCGGCAGGTGGTAAGAATATTGACCGCGAAGTTGAGCGTCAGCGCTCCGGGATGGAAAAGATAGAGTGGCCAGAGGTCAATCGTCCCTCCCGCAAGATCGGCGCGGCAGGGCGCCTGCGCAAGGATGGCTGGGCCGGTGGGGACATAGTTTTGTTTTCGCATTCGCGTGAATGCGGAATTATATGACAGGTGAGTAGAAGAAACGGGTTACTAGCTCAGATTCAACGCCCGCCGCATGGTGCCGCGTTCTGCCTGGATTTTTTGCTGCAGAAGCGTGATGGAATAAATCAACTGCTCGGGACGCGGCGGGCATCCGGGGACATAAATGTCCACTGGGATCACCTGATTCACGCTTTGCACCAGCGCGTAATTGTTGAACACGCCGCCAGAGGTCGCGCATGCGCCCATGGAAATCACCCACTTCGGCTCGGGCATCTGCTCCCACAACTGACGGATGACAGGGGCCATTTTGTTGGAGACGCGTCCGGCGATGATCATCAAATCTGATTGGCGAGGAGAAGGGCGGAATACTTCGGCGCCGAAACGCGCAATATCAAAGCGCGACGCGCCCATGGACATCATCTCGATCGCACAGCAGGCGAGGCCGAAAGTCATTGGCCAGATCGAATTCTTACGCATCCAGTTAACGACGTTGTCCACGGTCGTGAGCACCACACCTTCGGGCGTGGGATTGCCGTATTCCAGCTCTTTGACGACGCGCTTGCCGTTTTCGATTTCTACGTACGGACCGAAGTCGAGTGCTTTTGCCATGACCAATATTCTAAACTAGATATTGAGATCGAACTATCACGAACAAACCTTCAACCACGAAGGCCACTAAGGTACACGAAGGACGACTAACGAGAATTAGGTTCGGCCTTCCTTCATGTAACTTCGTGTCCTTCGTGGTTATTGTTCTGTCTCAGGGTTGAGCACGATCTTCCCGAACATCTGGCTTTTTTCCATGTGTTCGTGGGCCTGGCGGACATCTTTCAAGGGGAAGGTGCAGTCGATAACTGGCTTCAGTCTTCCACTGAAAACATGCTTCAGAACTTCATGCAATTCGCCCATGGTCCCCATGTAGGAACCAAGAATCGAAAGCTGCCGCGAATAGACGAAGCGAAGATCTATTCCAACTTGCGGTCCGGTGGTTGCGCCACATGTCACCAGTGTGCCGGCAGGCTTGAGCGAACGAATGCTCTCGTCCCAGGTGGCGGGACCGACGTGCTCCATCACAATGTCCACACCTTCTTTGTTTGTGATCTTGCGGACTTCCTCGGAAATCTTCTGCTGATAGTGATTGATGACGAAGTCTGCGCCCAACTCTCGTGCCCGTGCCGCCTTCTGCTCATCGCCGGCGGTTGCGATCACGGTGCAGTGGAACAATTTTGCAACTTGGATTCCTGCAATGCCAACTCCGGAGTTCGCTCCCAGAACAAGAACGGTTTGTCCAGGACGAATCGCCGCCCGCCCCGTCAGCATGTGCCAAGCCGTAGTGAAAACCAGTGGAACGCTCGCCGCCTGATTGAAATCAAGAGAGTCGGGAATAGGAACCACGGTCACTGCCGAAACCGCGATGAGCTCGCAATTGCCACCGTCAACAGCATTGCCCAACACAGTGAATGCCCGGCATTGATTCTGGAGTCCCGCCACGCAGTTGGTGCAGTGCCCGCAGAAGTGCATCGGCGCGAGAAGGACCCGCTGGTCTGGCTTGAAGCCCGTGACGTATTCACCGATCTCGACAATTTCACCGGCCACGTCGCTACCCAGAATATGCGGCAGCTTCACTCCCGGGATACCTTTGCGCACCCAGAGATCAAGGTGATTCATCGCGCAAGCTTTGACACGAACCAGTACCTGGTCTTTGCGCAGTTGCGGATCAGGGACATCTTCGTAGCGAAGAACTTCCGGCCCGCCGAATTCGTGAATGCGAACGGCTTTCATGATTGGGTTGAACTCTGCTTGTTGAGTGTATCGCGATTGGTTCCTATTCCATTTTGGCACTGTTTCGGAAATCGTGTGACGGACATCACAAACAGAAACCGTCCAAACATTTAGATTTGCGGTGGGCAGATCGAGTTTGGAGGGTGTTGCCAGTCGGTACTGGACACGGTCCGTCAAACCGGTCAGTGGTTCATCAACCGCTGCGGTTCAACTCCGCCGCCCCGTGCGCTCTCGCCAAAACTAGCTCTTGACAGACGTTTTGACCCGATCAATCATAAAAATGGTTTGACGGACCGTTTCCCACAGTACCCACTGGTTCTGCCGATAGCCCCGGAGTGATGATCCGGGGCTTTGTTTTGCCGATTTGACTTCTGTTGGCTCACGCAAAATAATCTGTTCGTGACCATTCATAAACTGTTCGTTAGCCCTCCACGGCAACATCGAAGTATCCTGTTTTCCCTCACTGAAATGATCAGGATCTACGCCTTTGCCATGTTCGGGTTACTTCTGTTGCTGCTGGCATCACCGCCCTTCGCAACCGCCGAAGAGGCCGAGCCTCATCCGACGCTGGCTATTGGCTCTGCGGCGCCGGACTTCTGCTTGCCGGGAGCAGACGACAAAAGCCATTGCTTAAAGGATTACAACGGCAACAAGGTCCTTGTGATCGCTTTCATCTGCAACCATTGCCCAACCTCGCAACTTTACGAAACGCGGATCAAGCAACTGACAGAGGACTACAAGGACAAGGGCGTGACTCTGGTCGCGATCGAGCCGAATAATCCGGATGCGGTCCGGCTCAACGAAATGGGATACACCGATGTCGGCGACTCGCTTGCAGACATGAAAATTCGCGCTGAATACCGTCATTTCAATTTTCCCTATCTGTACGACGGCGAGACGCAGAAAATCACCACCGTTTATGGACCGAGCGCAACTCCTCACCTGTTCATCTTCGATTCAGATCGCAAACTTCGCTACGAAGGCCGTCTTGACAACAATGTTCGCGAGCCGCTGGTCACCAAGCGCGATGCCCGTGAAGCAGTTGATGCGCTGCTGGCAGGGAAGCCTGTAGCGGTGGCGAAAACGCCGTCGGTAGGGTGCTCGACAAAGTGGATTTACAAAGGAGCCGGCCGCCGGAAAGAGATGGAGGAAATCGAAAAGACGCCGGTTGACCTGAAGCCGGTGACTGCAGACGATCTCAAGTCTCTGCGCAAGAATTCCACCGGCAAGTTGTTGCTGATTGACTTCTGGGCGACATGGTGCGGGCCATGCCGGGAGGAGCTGCCGAAGTTCGAAACCATGTTCCGCATGTACGGCCACCGCGCCTTCGATCTCGTTACGGTGAGCATTAACTATCCCGACGAAAAACCAGGTGTGCTGAAAGCGCTCAACGGCGAGCACGCGACCAACACGAATTTGATCCTCGGCTCTACCGACATTTACTCGCAACTGGCGGCTTTCGACCCGAAGTGGAATGCGGCTGTGCCTTACACGCTACTGATCCGGCCGGATGGCGAAATCGTTTATAAGAGCACAGGCTCGGTTGATGAATTACAACTGAAGCGCCTGATTATTGCGAACCTGGCAGACGACGATTACATTGGACACCAAGCGTATTGGAAGACGGCAGTCGGAAACGGCAGATAGAAGCGATGGATATTTACGAAGAGATCGTGAGGTTGAGGAACGAGGGACGCCGAGGCGCGGTCGCAACCATTGTCAACGTTCGCGGCTCCGTCCCTTCGTTTGAAACCGCGAAGATGCTGGTACGCGACGACGGTTCAAACGTGGGCACAGTCGGCGGCGGATGCGTGGAGGCGGAAGTATGGCAGGCTGCTCGCGAGGTGATGGAGAGTGAGAAACCGCGCACGCTGACTTTTAATCTTAATCAGAACCCGAAGTATGACACCGGCTTAGTCTGCGGCGGCACACTTGATATTTTTATTGAGCCGATTCTACCTCCAGCACTACTTTATATTTTCGGCGCAGGTCATGTTGCATTGAGTCTTTATCGGACGGCAACAACAGCGGGCTTCGATGTCACTGTAGTTGACGACCGGGAGAGTTACGCCAATCGCGAGCGCTTCCCTGAGGCAAAAGAGGTCATTGCCGAGGAATACAACCAAGCGATGGCAAAGCTTAGTGCTGCCGAAACTTCCTACATCGTGATCGTAACCCGCGGACACCGCGACGACATGCGAGTCTTGCGCTGGGCGGTCCAGACACAGGCTCGCTACATCGGCATGATTGGATCAAAGCGCAAAACGATCACTATTTTCCGCGAGTTAGTAAAGGAAGGCCTCCCTGAGCAACTGTTCGAGCGCGTACATGCTCCCGTGGGACTCGATATCGGCGCAATAACTCCGGAAGAAATCGCCGTCGCGATTACGGCAGAGTTAGTCGCTGCTCGCCGCAGAGTCGAGCGCCCGCTGCCGCACATGAGCTGGTTCCATTCGCGCCAGATGGATACGCACGAAGTAAAAGCCAAGGTCGAAGAAGAGAAAAGCTGAATCACCACAGAGGCACAGAGGCCACAGAGCAAACAATGCAGGGTTTTCGTGATTCCTCTGTGATCTCTGTGCCTCTGTGGTGATAATTGTTTTTTCTTCGCAGCAGCAATCCCTAATCGGAGATGGAATGGCAACCTTGGGCTTGATCGAATACGCGGACGCCAGTCCCGAAGTCCGCGCTGTCTATGACGACATCATGGCCACACGCAAGACGGACTGGATCAATAATTTCTGGAAGGCATTGGCGAATGATCCTGTAACCCTGAGGCGCACTTGGGAGGATATTAAAGAGATCATGGCGCCGGGCGCGCTCGATGCACTCACCAAAGAACTCATCTATGCTGCGGTCAGCGTAACTAACCAATGCGGATACTGCATCGCCTCCCATACCGCATCCGCGCGGAAAAAAGGTATGACCGACGATATGTTTCGGGAGCTGATGGCCGTGGTTGGGATGGCCAACGAAACCAACCGGCTGGCATCGGGATATCAGATCGAAATTGACGAGCAGTTTAAGACACAATTTTGCGAGGTTAACCATGGCGCATAAGTTCACAACTTCTTACATCGAAGACGTAACCGCGCTCTTCCGCTTTTACAAGAGAATGGGCGAAGGCGCGATGGAGCAGGTTACGGACGAGCAACTCTTCGCCACTCTCGACGAAGAGATGAATTCGATCGCCATCATGGTCAAGCACATGACCGGCAACATGCGCTCACGCTGGACAGACTTCCTCACCAGCGATGGTGAAAAGCCAGACCGCAATCGGGACATGGAATTCGTCGCGCCACCTGCTTCCCGCGCAGATCTCATGGCGCAGTGGAATGCGGGATGGGAGCTCGTCTTCCGTGCGCTCGAACCCCTGTCAGACGCGGACCTTGAGCGCAAAGTTACCATTCGTGGCGAGCCGCATTCGGTGATGCAAGCCATCAATCGCCAAATCGCGCATTACGCTTACCACTCTGGACAGATTGTGTTTCTGGCAAAGCACTTCAAGGCAAGCGATTGGAAGTCGCTTTCCGTGCCTCGCAACCGGTCGGGGGAATTCAATCGCAGAGTGCTGGCGGGAGAGGCCAGTCAAAGATAATCCCAGCGAGCTAGCCGTTGACGCCTTCGCACCTATTCATGTCTTCGGCGTACTCGGCTTTTCCTCTAATGCTTGCTTCACGTGCGCGGGCAGCGAGTGCATTCGCTTGATATAGGCGGCCGCCGTCCACAATTCCGCGTCTGAATTCCAGATTCCGTTTGCGAACATCCCGGTGCGGCGTATTCCATGCTTCGCCACCCAGAAGATTTGTGCTTCCGAATACTCGGTGCCAACCAACGGCAGCTGAGGCGCGGCTGGATTCAGCGGATCCGGAGACGTTTGCGATTGTCCTGGCGTGCCATGACAACCCGAACATCCATTCAGATACATTTTTCCCCCGCGAATGAGGTTTTCGTCTGTGGGTTCGACTGGGTTGGTCACTGCTGGCGCTTCCCTGCGAACGGATGCATGAACCGCCCTCCGCATTAAATACGCTTCAATCTTGGATGGCGGAAGATCGCCGCGGATCTCAGCCAAAGCCGAATATCAAATATGCGATGCTGCCAAAGGAAGGTAGCGAGCGCCCCAAGCAAGAACTGCTTCATCACACCTCCTTGTATTTTCCGGATTTTCGAGGGCCTTCCCGGCGGTGCCTGGTAGCGGCGTCTTTGGTTTTTGGACGAACGCGCGCGGAATCGGATAGCGCGAACTTGAACTCGTGGGCTTTCATGTCCACGCGGCGGCCGCGAAAACGCACGCCCTCGGCTTCCAGGCGGAAGCGCTGCTCGATTGCGGAGTCACCACGCAGCTTAATTTCGCCGCCTGAGCCCAACACTCGCTGCCATGGCAATCCGAAAGACCTCTGCAAAACTCTAGCCACCTGCCGGGCGCCACGCGGAAGTCCGGCTGCGCGCGCAACGGCTCCGTAGGTCGAGACCTTACCTTTGGGGATTTTCTGGATAGTAGCCCGGATCCGCGCCTGAGGGCTGGCGGGCGCGGCGTTCTTGAGTAATCGTTTCTTTCGCCTTTGCAAGGCTTTGCGAGTAGCCATTTTTCACCCAGGGCTGGCGCCCTGGGCTGCATTCTATCGCCGCTTCGCGGCTGGATTCCCGGCTGCATCTTGCAGTGCGGCTCACCTGACTTCCAGCGCGGCTCACCGACTGCGGCTCAAATTGTCTTTACGCGGCAACGCCTTTGCGGAACGACGCTACCGCTTCTTCTTCAGTGTCAAAAACTTCAAACACTGTCAGCAACTTTGTTACCTGCAGCAGGTCCCCAACTCTTTGCGTGAGCCTTGCCAGCTTTATAGATGCCCCAGAGTTGCGGGCTGTGGTGTAAAGGGCGACTAGTGTTCCCAGGCCACCGCTATCAATGTAAGTCACGCCCGCCAGATTCAGCACTACTCGCGCACCCTCGGAGATCAAAGTCTTCACACGGTCGCGCAGCTCCGCGGTTTCTTCGCCGAAGACAATCCGCCCAGCGCAGTCCACCACTGCGATACCATCATTGAGGGCACGAACGCTCAGCTTCAGTTGCATAAGACACCCCCTCGAAAAACATGCAATGGAGAAGCCTATCCCTAACCGGCGCGCTTCGCAAGAGCTTACCCTCCCGGTCACGTATAATCGGGTAACCGCCTTTCATGAGCTACCAGGTTCTCGCCCGCAAATACCGTCCACAGAAGTTCTCCGAAGTCATCGGACAGGAGCACGTTACCCGCACCCTGAAAAACGCCATTGAGCAAGGGCGGACGGCACAGGGCTATATTTTCAGCGGGCATCGGGGCATTGGCAAGACCACGGTAGCGCGGATTTTGGCGATGGCGCTGAACTGCCGCTCGTCTGATAAGCCGGTGACCGAGCCCTGTGGCGTGTGCGACTCCTGCACTGAAATTCGCGCCGGCAATGCCGTGGACGTGATTGAAATCGACGCGGCCACCAACCGCGGCATTGATGAAATTCGCGAATTGCGTGAGGCTGCCCGCTATCGCCCGGCCCGTGATCGCTTCAAGATTTACATTCTGGATGAAGCTCACCAGATCACCGACGCGGCCTTTAATGCGCTGCTGAAGACTCTCGAGGAGCCTCCCGGGCACGTGGTTTTCATGCTGGCGACCACGGCGCCGGAAGATATCCCGCAGACGATTCGCTCACGTTGCCAGCACTTCAGTTTTCGCGCGGTAAAGTTTGAGCAAATCGTCAACCAACTCAAAGACCTTTGCGGACGGGAGAACATTCCCGCCGACGAAGATGCGTTGGCGCTTCTCGCCGAGGCTGGCGATGGTTCCGTGCGCGACGCGCTCTCCATCCTCGATCAAGCGATTGCTTCAAGCGATGGAACGCTAACGTCCGAATCCGTGCGGCAGTTAATCGGCGCGGCACCGTCGGGAGTGTTGGAAGAGATCATGCAGGCAGTCGCTCGCAGTGACAGCCAGGGGGTCCTTCAAATCACCGACCGGCTACTCACCGAAGGTCAGAATCCGGTCCATTTTGCGAGACAGTTAGTGCGGTTTCTTCGCAATGCGATTGTGGCGAAGGTTGCGGGGCCGGAGTCTTCCCTGCTACAGATTTCGTCCGATGAGCGAAGCCGGGTTGCACGGACGGCAGAACTGTTCTCAGAAGAAGACCTGGCGCGGCATCTACAAATCATGTTGCGGACGCATTCCGAACTCGGGTACCGGCAGGAGCAGCGGTTTCATCTGGAGTTGGGCCTGCTCAAATTGGCGCATGCGCAAAGGCTGCTGCCCATCGAGCAATTGTTGAGCGGGGTGGAAGTGGACCGCGCCCCGGCTGTGAACCGTAAGCTCACTCTTGCGCCTGAACCATCGAAGTCGGAACCAAAGAAGCTCGAGCCGCCCGCACCCACGCGTCCGTTTGTCTCGCCTTTTGCCGCGGATTCCGCGCGTAAAGGGACGCCACGATCGGAAAGTTCGTCCGAAACCAATGCCCCTCGATCCGCACCTGCTTCACAAATCAATGCGCCGGTCGTAATGGGCTCAGCCGCGCCTGGCGTGGCGGCTCAGCCGGCACGCGAGAATAGCCCGCAGGCGCAATCGGCGGGCATAGAGGATGTCCGTTCAGTGGTCCTGAATGCTCTTGGCGCGGGACAGACCATGCTCTGCTCCATGCTGGAGGCGGGAGAATGGAAGATTGAAGGCAATGAGCTGATCATTAAAGTTGCAGCTTCGGCGGCGCTGATCGAAATGTCGGTTAGCAATGATGCAAGGCGAGTGATGATCGCCAGCGCGAGCGGAATCCTAGCGCGCGCCGTTAAGCTGCAAATTGTCTCCGGCGGAAGCGCGCAGCCGAATCCGGCGAAAGTTCCGGCAAGTAATGGAAGCAGTCGCGGGCGAGCGGAACAAGAACCGGTGGTCAAGCGCATGCGGGAAAAGTTCGGCGCGGAGATTAGAACGATTATTGATTACAAAGAAAAAAAGTGAAGCTTGCGGGAGGGCACGACTTTCAGTCGTGCCGGATGCCCCGTGTGCGCGTTTGCGGCACGACTGAAAGTCGTGCCCTCCCGAGAATTTTCAACCTGAGGTCTTATGGACGGATTCAATATTCAAGAATTGATGTCGCAGGCGAAGAAGCAGTACGAAGTCCTGCAGAAGAAAATGCAGGAGACCGTGGTCGAGAGCTCCTCGGGCGCCGGCGCTGTCACCGTAAAGATGGACGGGCGTAAACAGGTGCTCAATATCAAAATCGATCCCGAAGCAGTGAGATCTGGTGACATCGAAATGCTCCAGGACCTGATAGCTGCCGCCATCAATGGCGCAGGACAGAAAGTGGACGAAAGTATGCAATCCGCGATGGGCGGAATGCTGGGAGGAATTCCCGGAATTTAATCATTGAATCATTCAATCATTGAACAACCGCTTTTCAATGATTCAATCCAGCAATGATTCAATGATTCAATTCATGTCTCGTTTCGCTGAACCTATGGCTCGTCTGATTGACGAGCTGAAAAAGCTTCCTGGCGTTGGCAGCAAGTCTGCCCAGCGCCTGGCATTTCATATTCTGCGCTCGAGCGCTGACGATGCCGATGCCCTGGCAGGCGCGATCCATGATGTGAAAGCCAGCTTGCGACTGTGCTCCATCTGCAACAACATCACCGACGTTGACCCTTGCACCTACTGTTCCAGCGCGACGCGCAACCAGCGCCTCATTTGCGTGGTGGAAGAGCCAACGAACATCGCCGCCGTCGAGAAAACACGACATTACAACGGTGTCTATCACGTGTTGCACGGAGCAATCTCGCCCATCCACGGCGTCGGCCCGGAACAACTGCGCATTTCGAATCTGATGAAGCGCGTGGAAGACGGCCAGGCCGACGAGATCATCCTCGCCACCAATCCCACTGTCGAGGGCGAGGCTACGGCCACTTACCTTTCCGGCCAACTCCGCCGCACCGGACTCAAAGTGACCCGCATCGCCACCGGCATTCCCGCCGGCAGCGACATTGAGTATGCCGACGAGATCACGATGCTGAAGGCGATGGAAGGGCGGAGGGAGTTGTAGGTGGTGCGGGTCAGATTGGTACCCCGATACGGCAACGAAAAAGAGAGGGAGATCTGTGAAATCTGAAACTCAGCCTGTCCCTGGTGGCAGTGACCCGGCTTTGACCGCGGCTTTCAGGTCCAGACGGCGAATCAGACGCAGCAAAGAATTGGGATGCATTCCCAAAGCTTTGGCAGCTTCGATGTAACCGCCATTAGCTTGCTGAAGCGCCTGCAGGATGAGTTGCTTTTTCGTGTCCTTGATAGTGCCTAAGTATTTCGCGGTCGATGCTGTAACCGGCGAGCCTGCTTCAAGGACCGCTTCGGGCAAGTCGTCGTGCAGAATGGACTCGGTCGAGCCCAGCACCAGCGCGCGCTCAATGGCGTTCTCAAGTTCGCGAACATTGCCCGGCCAATCGTAGGCGATCAGGCACGCTCGTGCCTCTGTGGACAGCGGCTTCATTCTTGCCTTGCATTTGCGGCTGGCCTTAGCGATGAAATGGTCAGCCAGCAAAGGGATGTCTTCACGGCGCTCACGCAGCGCCGGCATGGTAACGGCGACCACATTTAAGCGGTAATACAAATCCTTGCGGAACGTTCCGTTCTGAACTTCTTCATGCAGGAGTCTGTTGGTGGCCGCGATCAAGCGGATGTCCAGCTTCAGTGGACGTATACCGCCCACACGTTCGAACTCACGTTCCTGCAACACGCGCAGCAATTTGGCCTGCAAGCTGGGAGCAAGTTCGCTGACTTCATCCAGGAACAAGGTCCCACCATCCGCCGCCTCCATTTTCCCCTTCTTCTGCGAGACCGCTCCGGTGAAGGCACCTTTCTCGTGGCCAAATAACTCGCTTTCCAGGAGCGTTTCGGCGATTGCAGCACAGTTGATCGCCACAAACGGCCGTTCTGCACGGGAACTATTGCGATGAATGGCGCGCGCCACCATCTCTTTCCCGGTTCCACTCTCACCCTCGATGAGCACGGTTGACTCCGTGGGCGCAACCCGGCGAATAAACTCGAAGACCCCCCGCATGGGTTGGCTTGCGCCGAGCATGTCATGTTCCAGGTTTACTTCCGCGCGTAGCTGCTGGTTCTCCTGTCGTAATTGCTCCCAATGCCGCACATTGTCGAGTGCCAGGCTGGCGATCCCTGCCACTGCGGTCATCACTTGCAGGTGACCTTCGTCGAAATGCCTTGTCGCGCTTTTACTGTCGAGGTAAATCGCACCCACAACCTTGCCCGAAACCAAAAGAGGGACGCAGAGTACGGAGTGTACGTGTAATTCCGCCAGAGTTTGGACATGGGCAAGGGTCGTGTCACCGGAGACGTCGCTGACAACCAACCCGACACCATCGCGTCGAATGCGCTGCACTACGGTGCGGCTCACGCGAACCGGGTGAGCCGGCCCCTGCACTCGATCCCAGCCAACCGCAGAACTGAATTCAGCAGTGCCATCGAAGAGCAGTACAGCCCCGCGTTCGGCAGGAACCACGTCGAAGATGAAGCCCAGGAGTTGCCATTGCAGCGATTCCTGGTCCCGGATGCCCCCAATGCCCGTGGCGATCTTCAGCAATGCATTCAAATCGAGCGCCATTCGGGCTGTCTTTGGCAAGCTCGCGGTTACTTTGTCAGGTTGTAAATACAGAGCATCATCGGCGCGAAGAAGAAGCGGCGAGAGCTCAATCTCCGTTGTTTCTGTCATCTCAACAGGGCTTCGTTCAAGATGAACTTCGCCTTCTTCCAACTGGAAGATGAAAACAGAATCGCCGACGGAGATGTGATCGCCATCATGCAAGAGCTGTTCCCCTACCGGCATGCCGTTGACGAGCGTTCCGTTTTTGCTCCCTAGATCGCGTATAGCGAACTGCCCGTCCTGCGATACAAGCACACAGTGCTGGCGGGACAATGCGTGATCGGCAACCCAGAGGTCGTTCGAGGGGTCCCTGCCAATGGAGACATTTCTCTCCGATAAAGAAAAAGCCATACCCTGAAACGGGCCAGCAATGCCGAGAACCCTGGAATTCATGTCCGAACCCTCATGTTATTTAGCACACTCGGCGGCTGTGTGCACGCCGGTGTTGGGGATTAACCGAACGGTTAGCGGCGGTGAACCCTGCGGTTAGCAGAAATCGGTTCGCATCTCGGCCTTGTGCTTGCTCTGCGCTTTTCAATTTACGGATCTGCTTCAAACCATTGAGTTGTGATCCGCGAACCGACTTGGTCCGGCGATGTCCGCACGATGGCACGCTAGTTGCATTCCTTACTGGCAGCAACGGTTATCAAAACCATTGCGATATGTCGGGGCGGCACACAGCGAAACTGAAAGCAGTAAGGCAGCGACGAGTCAGGCTGATCCTGCGTGAGTTTCACCGTCTCCACACGAGGAGGTTATATGAAAAAGCAACTGTGCGTTCTTCTCGGCTTGGGCCTGCTGCTGGTGGGCGCTTCTGCCTCTGCCCAGACCGTCAACATGAAAGTTAATGTGCCATTCAACTTCATCGTCAACGGGGCAACCCTGCCCAGCGGTGAATACAATATTCAAGGATTGGGAACCGCTGGGAATGCGATGTCCATCGTCAGCTCGGACAAGAGTGTGAAGAGCCTCGCATTGGCGGGACGATGCGAGTCCCTCAAAACGTCGGAACAAACCAAGCTGGTTTTCCATCGCTATGGAGACCGGTATTTCCTGTCGCAAATCTGGATGGCGGGAAACAATGCGGGTCACGAAATCCCGAAGAGTCGCCGCGAATCCGAAGTGGCGAAGGATTACACGCTGCAGGAAGTAGTGCTGGTAGCGGCATTGCGTTAGGCTCACAGATTCAAGAAACTGGGGGAGTTTTCGCGCATCGCCAACAAAAGGGCACCCTTACCGGGTGCCTTTTTTCTTGTTGTAAATCCAGACCATCAAGAAGTGTTGGCCTAATCGCCCTCAACAGCCTCCGCGGCAAGAAAGCAGTTCGCTTCTTCCCGTGGCGGCAGAATTCCTTCCGGCAACCTACCTCGGTTATATTCGGCCATACGATTTTTCCACTTGAGGAAGTCGGTGATGGATTGCGGCTCAATCCGCACTTCCACGCGCCGGAGGCTGGCCAGTAGCAGGTTCATCTCATGACGAAATCCGGCCGACGAACGCAGTTTTTTGGATGACGCGCAAACCACTTCGACCGATCTTCCCCGAAGTTCCAGCAATCCCCATCCCGCGGGCAGTTCTTCCTGCCGGAGTAGCCCGGCGGGAGCGAGATAGAAACGTTCGCATCCCATGGCTTTCTCTGGTTTGCGGCGGAACGGCTTTTCCTGGTCCATAAAAAAATCAGCCCGCGAAATTTTGCACTCCACGATTACTGAGTGAGAGCCACGCTTCCAGCCAATCGCATCCGGAGTTTCGCCGCTCGCGCAGCTCTGTTCAGACAGCACAACTCCGCATCCGTAACTGCGCAGCCAGGCAACCGCTTTGGTTACAAGTCTCTCGTGCGTCATGGAATTAGATTCACCCGCCAGAGCGCGGCGGAGAAGTAACTGAGGAGAGTCCGTTTCTGGGGACGCACTGCGGCGCGTGCCTCGATATGGCAGACTATTTAGTTGAACGTTCTTGAATTCACCTTCCTGGTCTGGGCCGGTTCTCTGGTCGCCGGTTTCCTCGGTGCGCTGACGGGACTCGGCGGCGGCGTGGTGCTGGTCCCGTTGCTGACGATCTTCTTCCATGTGGACCTGCGCTATGCCATCGGCGCATCCCTCGTGTCCGTGATCGCGACGTCCTCCGGTTCAGCGGCCGCTTACGTCAAGGAAGGCTTCTCGAACATTCGTATCGGAATGTTCCTCGAAATTGCCACAACGCTGGGCGCTTTGCTCGGTGCCTACCTGACTGCCAAAGTGCCCGCGAGTGCAATCGCTATCATCTTCGGCCTGATGCTCGTGTATTCGGCGTATGTTTCGCGGCGTACACGACCCAGAACCGACATCGAAGCGCCTCCGGATCCGCTTGCAACAAAATTGAACATGAACGGGACTTTCCCCGATACCAGCGGGCTGCGCAGTTATAACGTCTATCGAGTACCCGCAGGTTTCGGTGTGATGTTTGGTGCGGGAACGCTGTCCGGCCTGCTCGGAATTGGCTCGGGCGCGCTCAAAGTTGTTGCTATGGACCAGGCGATGAAGATTCCGTTCAAGGTCTCAACCACAACCAGCAATTTTATGATCGGCGTGACCGCGGCGGCCAGTGCAGGAGTGTACTTGAGCCGCGGCTACATTGACCCGGCGCTCGCGATGCCGGTGATGTTGGGCGTACTGATCGGCTCACTCATGGGAACGCGAGTGCTGGTCAAGACCCAGACCAAACTTTTGCGGCTCGTCTTCAGTGGAGTAATCGTGCTGCTCGGGCTGGAAATGCTGTTGAAGGGATTCACTGGAGGATTTTAGTGAAGTTCCGCCGCGACTTGGATGAACAACAACTTGAGAACCTGATTGCTAACTTGCTACGCGCGGGGGTTGTGGCGTCCGCGCTGGTAGTGATCGCCGGCGCTGTGTTTTATCTTGGAACGCATCCTTGGTCGTGGGTTGACTTTCGTACATTCCGCGGCGAGCCCGAGGAATTAAAAACCGTTCATAGAATTGTGCGCTGCGCTTTTTCCGGCCAACCCCGCTGCATTATGCAGCTCGGAATGTTGATGCTGATCGCCACACCAGTGGCGCGGGTCATTTTTTCTGCTATTGCCTTCACCATCGAGGGCGACCGCATGTACTTGTTTTTCACGCTGATCGTGTTAGCAGTGCTGTTGTACAGCTTGTTCGGATCTTTTCTAATTGTGTGAGCGGGCTGTTTTCAGGGCAATCAAAAGCTCTTAACCGCAAAGTTCGCAAAGGTCGCAAAGGTCGCAAAGAAAAGCTTGCTCGATTTTCTTTGCGAACTTTGCGCCGTCTCTGCTTTCTTTGGTTAAGAGTTTTTGCTTTTGCTTTGGACTGTCCGCAGCGTAATCAATGTAATTTCCGGCGGACAATTAATCCGGACTGGCGCCCGAATGGTGCCGATACCAATGTTGGTGTACAAAGTGAGGTTCCCGACTTTGTAAAGGCCCCGCGGATATTTCCTGGCCAGCGAGGGCAACCAGGGCGCGCCGATTCCGGGAATCCATATCTGTCCTCCGTGCGAGTGACCGGAGAGTTGGAGATCCACTTGTCTGAGCGAAGACTCGTCGGCGAAGTCGGGCTCGTGCGCGAGTAAGACAGTGGCCTCGCCGGACGGGACCTTGTCAATCGTCGCCGCTAGATCCGGCATGCCATCCAGTGCGTCGTCCACTCCTGCGATCCAGATGCGGGCTTTCCCGCGCTCTAACGGGATCGAGCGGTTCTGCAGAACCGGAATATCGTGGGCCTGAAGATCGTTCACGATTTTCCTGGAGTCCGAGACCGCATCGTGGTTTCCCAGCACCGCGAACTTACCCATTGGGGCTTGCAGCATTTGCAAAAGCTGAGCACACGGAGCCGCGCGCTTGGCGGATTGCCTGGCATTGTGGCTGCCGTACTCGAACATCGGCGCGGTGACGAAGTCGCCCGTGAGCACGACTATATCTGGGCGCAACTGATTTACGATCTCAACTGCCTTGCGAATCGGCCGCACAGAAAATCGCTGGTCGTAGTGGAAATCGCTCAAATGCGCAATGCTGAGACCGTCAAAAGCCTCTGGCAGACGTGCCAATGGGATCTCAAGTTTCTTGACCTGCAAGCGCTCACACTGGAGAAAGCCGTCGGTACCGAGCGCAGCAATTCCCGCTGCAGCAGCGGCACCGGTGTACAGAAATTTTCTTCTGGTTAACAAATGCTCTGTGCTCAGTGGCGAAGGAGTCGTGAATGGAAATTCTAACTGATGCGGCGCAGTACCGGCTTTACCCGCGGCAAATAGATTCGCAAATAAAACATGAATGCCACGATTGCCACATTGATCACCAGCACACTTACGTGAAACAGAGTTACTCGGTGCGCCAGCAGCCTTATTTCGTATGGCAGATAAATCATGCCGGAAACCAGCGCAATCCACTCTCCCCAAGGCCTGGCTCGCCATAGTCCGTAGGCTTCAGCCAAGCGCAAACCAGAATAGATAGATGCAGCCACGATCACCTGCCACATTTTGATATCGCTCAACCTGTCGGCCAAGCGCATTAGCATGCGCGCGAAGTGGTGGTCCGGGCTGATGTGAAGAAAATTCAGAAAGGCACCCGCAACATCGCTTGCGTCAATCCAATACAGGCTCACTGCCGCGAGCAATACCAGTAAACCCTTAGCAAGCTCGAATAGCGCAACCGTGCGAAGCGCTTGCAGCCGGGCACGATGCTCAGCGGTGCCCGGGACAGTAACTGTATGTAGCCCAGAGTGCATTCGAAATCGAACTACTTTTGATGTCGGGTTCAGGAGAAACGCCAGCATGCCCTCCCTTTCAAACTCCTGCCCGGACACTGGCGCGCAGCTCTTTCACAACTTCCAGTGCCGCCAATCGCGCCGCCTCGTGCTGCTTCACGTCAAATGAAATTGCGCCCACCCTGGCATGTCCGCCGCCCCCATAGCGCTCGCAAATCTTTGCCAAGTTCACCACTGGTGGAGATGGCGCCCAAGGGTTTGAACCCACCGAAACCTTCACCCGAAAGCTGCTCTTGCTGAGGCCGACACTGTAGATTGACTCAGGATGCAAATAGTAGGGCACAAACTTGTTGTAGCCCTCCAGGTCATGATCGGTAATATCGAAGAACAGTGTCCCGTCTTGTGATTCTATGCGGTCGCGCAGCACACTGATCGATTGCTGATGTCGCGCCAACAGCGGCGACAAGAGAGGCGCGACCAACGGTGCGGCAACAACTTCCGCCAGCGGCTTGCACATGAGCAATGGGATCAAGCGTGGAAGGAAGCTGGAATCCTGGGTGGACTCGATCACCATCGTAAGTTGCATGGCCGGCGCTTGCATTTCAACCGCAGTCTTGGCGTCGGGATACAACGCGCCGTCTATAATGTCGGTCCAGTGCACCAGTTCTGCAACCGGAGCGGGATTGAATCCAAAGTACTGTTCTGCAATCATCGCGATGAAACTTGTGCAAGACTTGAAGTCAGGATCATAGAACTTGCGGTTGCTGGGGTCCTGCTCGAAGTGCGCCGCATCAGAGGCGCTCAAGAACGCGCTCTGATGATGGTCAAACCACCAGGTGATTTTTGGCGAACTGGAATACTTAAAATCCACGATGGCATTTTCGTCCCCGTCGAAGTCATCCTCATTGAACAAAGCGCCCGCCCGGTGCAGTAGACCGGAGTAGAGGAACTCCACGTCGTTGCGAATGCGCTCCGCATAGAAACGCGAGAACAAGGCGGCGGAAGATGCGCCGTCAAAACACCGGTCGTGATAAAAAACCTTAACTTTCAAGAGATCCCCTTCTTTCGCGTGGCAAAAAGCCAATAGGCGAAAGCCAATAGGAATTACATCCCGGAGAGGTTCCTGTCAAGCGACACCAAAGCGGCGCGGGCTAACTCTATAAGAATCAGCAAGGAGTCCTTACTCCGCGAGCCGTACTGCCAGTGGGCCAATAAACGGGAGTTCGTAACTTCGGCCCTGTGCCGCTTTCGCCACCAACACTGCCCATAGGACCACAATCGCCAGGAAACCGACTCCTAGCGACAGCCACGCGACGAGAAATCCTATCAGCGGAAGGATCGAGAGAATCAAGAACGCTAGTTTCAAGGCCAAAGCGAAAATGCCAGCCGACACCGCAAACAGAATCGACTGCCACGAATGAAAACGCGCAAAACGGCGGCTCTTGACAGGCGGAATCACCAAGAACACGATCGCCGGAACAAACGTCAGGTAAGCCGCCGCGCCGAGTAGCCTCTCTGTCGAATCCATGTTGGCGGAATCGGCAGCGGCATAATCGGAGGAGGAGAGCTTGTGTTCTGAGTTCACGGGGTGTCCACAGGCCGGACAGAAGACGCTGATCTCCGGCATTTCGGCGGCACATCGGGAGCAAATCACCTTTGAGATCATACTGGCGTTTACGCGGGGAACCAAATTAGCAGACTGGATGGTAGGGTCAGTATGTAGCCCGATAGTAATCCGTTTTGTGAAACACTGGACGGCGCTCCGGTTGTTAATCAACTATCCGATGGGAGTGTACGTTAATGCGGAAAATTCGTTATGCAGTGGCGATGAGTTTGGATGGCTATATTGCTGGCCCGAACGGAGAAGCAGACTGGATTGGCATCGACCCGGAAGTCGATTTCGCTGCGATCTGGGCACAATTCGACACTCTGCTGATGGGTAGGCGAACGTATGAGGCTGCAAGCAAGAGACTGGGGCGAGGCTGCGTTCACAGGAATCACTACCATCGTATTCTCGCGGACAATGAAACAGCAAGACCACCCGGATGTGTCTGTCGTCTCCGAGTTGAATCCAGATTGGGTACGAGCGTTGCAAACTCGGAACGGCAAAGATATTTGGTTATTCGGCGGTAGCGAACTCTTTCGCTCTTTTCTAGATTCCGGCCACGTCGACACCGTCGAGGTGACCGTTATCCCCGTGTTGTTGGGAGGCGGCATTCCATTGCTCGCTCCTCCTTACAGTCCAGCCAGGTTGGGGTTGCTGACCCATAAGGTTTACCGTTCGGGGAGTGTATCTCTGGCGTATGACGTGCAGAACTAGCTATCCGTGTAATTGACCCACTACCGACTGGACCGAAAAAATTGATTAAATTTGGAAATTGTTGAATTGTGTAATTGGCCAGCCTTACCTCCCATTCCAGAAATTTCTCAATTTCGCAATTCCCAATCGAAGCTTGATTGTCATTCCGGACGTCGCCACCTACAATCGAAGTTTCCGCATGGCCTCGACCCCTTCGTCTTCGATAACACTTTCCCGTTCGCAATCTCGAACTTGGCGTGCGCTCGGAGGCTTCTGTGTGGCCCTGGCTATGATTACAGCGGCTGCGGTGGCGTGGTTCTTCACTATTGCACGCTCGGCGCTCCCCGAGATTGACGGAACGCTTGCTGTGCGTGGCCTCTCGGCGCCCGTCAGCGTAACTCGGGACACGCACGGGGTGCCAACCATCGAAGCCGCCACGCTCGACGACCTATTTTTCGCGCAGGGCTATGTCACCGCTCAGGACCGGCTGTTTCAGATGGATCTGATGCGCCGCGCTGCCGCCGGTGAATTGTCAGAAATCGTCGGCGACGTCGCGTTGCAGCACGACCGGCAGCAGCGAATTCTGGGGATCAGCGCAACAGCGGAAAAAGGCTTGCAGACAGCCACTCCCGAAGATCGCCAGCAGTTTGGGGCATACGCCCGTGGCGTGAACGCCTATATTGAATCGCATCATGACCGTCTGCCGCTAGAGTTTCGGGTCCTGCGTTACTCGCCACGTCCCTGGAGCATACAAGATTCGCTGACCATCGCCTATCAAATGGTCGAAACCCTCAGCGCCAGCCCCAGTGCCGCACTCACGCGGGAAAAGGTGTTGGCCAAGCTCGGACCAGAGCTCACGGCCGATTTATATGTGAACACTTCGTGGCGTGACCATCTGCCGACGGCGCCCGCTCCAGCGTGGGAAGGCGCCCCTCGGGCGAAGCACGCTGCTAGCACGGCGGTCGCGGGCAGAGGTGCGTTAGTAGGTAACTCGGAAGCTAAATTCGTAGGTCAGTCGTCCGTCCATGAACCATTATCTCTTTCTCTGCTCGAACCCTGGCTCACGCCGTTTTTCCGCGCTGATCCACCTCCCCTGGGCTCGAACGACTGGGTAGTATCGGGAGCGCACACCGTCACCGGCAAACCTCTGCTATCAAATGACATGCATTTAGGCCATCAAATGCCGAATCTTTGGTATGAGGCCCACTTGCATGCAGGAGACTTCGACGTGGCCGGGGTGACCTTGCCGGGCTACCCCTACGTGATCGTCGGACACAACCGTCGCGTGGCTTGGGGATGCACCAACGTCGGACCCACCGTCGAAGACGCTTACGTCGAAACTTTCAATGAACATGGTCAGTACCTCACGCCGGAAGGCTGGAAGCAGCCGGAGGTTCGCCGCGAGCTTATCCATGTGAAGGGCAAGCCCGATGTCGTGGTCAACGTCGAAGTCACGCGCCACGGACCGGTTGTGAGTGAGCTCGCTCCCGGCGAGGCGCGAAAAATAGCATTGCGCTGGACGCTCTACGATGGCACTCAGAATCCTTTTTTTCATGTCGATATGGCGCAGAATTGGCCAGAATTCCGGCGCGCCGTTTCAGAATTTGACTCGCCTGGGCAAAATGTCGTCTATGCGGACGTGGATGGAAACATCGGCTATCAGGCCACCGGAAAAATTCCCATCCGCGCTTCTGGAAACGGTAGCCTTCCCGCAGATGGGAGCAACAATGCCCATGAATGGACGGGCTACGTTCCTTTCGATCAACTCCCGAATGTGTTCAACCCAGCCTCGGGGATTATTGCCACGGCGAACGGCCGAATTACTCCAGACGGATACCCGCATTCCATTAGTGTCCAATGGGATGCGCCCTGGCGGACGGACCGTATATACCGTGTTCTCAGCTCGGGGAAAAAATTCTCCGCGCCCGACATGCTGGCTCTCGAAACCGACGTGTATTCAGAGCTCGACGCCTTTGTCGCTGACAAGCTCGTCTATGCCGTGGACCACGCGCAGAATGTCTCGTCACAAGGGCGCAAAGCTGCCGATATCCTGCGCCAATGGAATGGCCAGATGGACGCTGGTTCAGCCGCGCCGACTATTGTCTCGAGAACGAGAGTGGAATTGAAGCGCACGTTGCTCGAGCCGAAGCTCGGCGCCGATTCTCAGGCAAGCCCCCAGGACGGGAAGGCTGAGAAGTCTGGTTTAAGTTGGAAGAGCTATCACTGGTTGATGGAGACCGTCTGGTTGGAGAATATTCTCACCCACCGGCCGGCCCGCTGGCTCCCATCGAACTATGCCAGCTATGACGACCTGCTCGCTGCCGCCCTGAATGAGGCCGTCAAAGAGGCTCCGGCTGACCTGGACTCCTGGAAATGGGGCCCTGAGGATTCCGTAACAATTCAAAACCCTATACTCGGGAAAATACCGATCCTCCGGCGCTGGACCGGCCCTGGAGAACAGCCGCAGTCCGGGAGTGGTTACACCGTCAAAGCGGCGGGGCGAAACTGGGGTCCGTCAGAGAGGTTCACGGCCGATCTTTCGAATTTGGACGCCTCGACTCTAAACCTCGTAACCGGAGAATCAGGGAATTTCCTCAGCTTCTACTATATGGATCAATGGAATGCGTGGTACACGGGCTACACGTTCCAGCTGCCCTTTTGGAGCTCCGCAGCAAAGAACTCGGCGACTCACCGGCTGATGTTGCAGCCGAAGTAGGAAGCACTCAGCATTCAGCTCCCTTTTGGAGACTCGCGGAACATCCTCACCGACGACAGCCCGCAAGCTTTCTGGCCGAGTGCTGAGTGTCTTTCAGAAATCGACCACTTTCACATCTATAGGCTGGCCAATAATACTAATCTGGTCGGACTGCAATTTATCGGTTGTCGTGTCGTAGATGCGGAATAAGCCGCCTTCACAAACATAGACCACATTGCGGCTTGGAATAGGAGCGATTCCGGTTACGTCGCCGTTGTCCGGCGCAGCCGTCACGCTCGCTTGCGAAATGCTCCCGATGGTATTCACCATTGAAAGACATCCGCGCACATCCGATGGAAGATTTACATTTGTGCAGTTGCGGGCCCCGATAAAGAGCTGACCGTTCGCACCCATTTCCATCCGGTTATGACGGCCGTCCGTGATCGTGACAGACCCTCCCAGCGTCAACGACGAGGTGTCGAAGACCGTGAACCGACCACAAGTGGTCGCACTCGTGGCTGGGCTAGCGCTGGCGCAGTTACTTCCGGGGGCCGTGCCTGCGAGATATAAGCTGCTGCCATTAAGAAATCCGATCGAAGCTCCGCCAGTAACTGCTATCGGAGCCGGCGCCGCCGCCAGAGGAGCAGGAGGATTCTGGGACATGTCAATGACAGCAACGCTTGCCGGCATTAAGCCGCCGCACTCTTGTCCGCAATTGATGATGAATGCGGTCGAACCACCAGAATCGAACACCGCCCAAGTGGGCCGATCAAACGATCCAGTCACGGCCGTGAGCGGGTTTCCACTGTCAATCAAGCTTGGCGCCAGCATAGTGACGGCATCGGCACTGTCCGAGATAACCATAATCTGGTTTCCTGCAGGATTGGGAATAAGGAAGTGCGCTCCCGGAATCGGAATGGTTGCGGTGACAGCACCAGTAGAAATGTTGATCCTTTCAACCGCTCCGGCTGTTGGCTGACCAGAGACCAACGCGCCTGGCACGGCAACGAATGCGGTGATGTCGTCTTCCGATATAAATATGCTCTCGGTAGGGCCGAGCAAAGCCACTGAACCGATTGCTGATTCTGTTGTGTTGTCCACGATTCCCAGACTGTTGCTGGAGGGGCTGAACACGAGCGTCCGATCTTTCTTCGGGCTTACCGCCATCAGGCCGGCGTCCGGTCCGGCGCCGGAAAGCGAAACCAGAAACGGGCTCAGGACATCCTTCGAGTCATCAATGATTTCCAGCGCTGGAGCTCCGCCCCCACCCGAAGTCGGATGCAAGGGGTTCGAGACAAAAACCCGGTGCGTAAGCTTGCTTTGGCTGGATTGGGTGTTGCTATTGTTGTTATAACCGCAGGACAAAGTCATCCCAAGCAGGATAGAGACAAAAAAAGTGCTTAAGGTTCTTTTCAACCCTGGGACTCCGAAGAACATTGAAGGATAGAGATTTAGATGCGAGATCTAAGTGCGAAAGAGCGGATTATATCAGAGGGTCGGGTTGAACATTTTTGCTTGCAGCCAGCCCGCTGCCGATGCAAGTCCTGCGCTCCTCTTGTTGTATTCTCAAGTGTATGCCCTCGGATTTCCTGACGCGCCTAAACCTAAAGACCGCTCCGGTGCTCTGCGATGGGGCCATGGGCACGCTGCTCTATTCCAAAGGCATTTTCATCAACCGTTGCTATGACGAGTTGAGCCTTTCCCAGCCCGAGCTGATACGTAATGCCCATCACGAATATCTGCAAGCGGGTGCCGAGGTCATTGAGACCAACAGCTTTGGAGCCAATGCCTATCGGTTGGAGCGTCACGGACTGGCGGACAAGGTCTCGGAGATCAACTTAGCGGCCGCGAGGCTGGCGAAAGACACCGCCAAGAGCTTCGACGCCTGGGTAGCTGGGTCGGTCGGGCCACTGGGCATCCGTATCGAGCCCCTCGGTAAGACCTCCTTCCAGGAAGCGCGCGATGCTTTCCGGCAACAGATTGCGGCGCTCCTTGAAGGCGGAGTTGACCTCATAATTCTTGAGACTTTTGGCTATGTCGAAGAACTGCATCAGGCCCTGCTGGCAGCTCGCGAGCTGAATCCGAAAGTCCCAGTCGTCGCGCAAGTCACCGTGGACGAAGATGCGAATTGCCTGGACGGTTCGACTCCCGAGGTATTCGCGCCCCGGCTCGAGTCCTGGGGCGCCGATGTGATCGGCTGCAATTGCAGCGTTGGCCCCGTGGCCATGCTCGATGCGATGGAGCGGGTCCGGGCGGCAACTACTTTGCCGATCGCCGCTCAACCCAACGCCGGCATCCCGCGGTCAGTCGAGGGTCGCAATATCTATCTCTGCTCTCCGGAATACATGGCGAGCTACGCCCGAAAATTCGTGGCCGCAGGCGTAAGGCTGATTGGCGGATGCTGTGGAACCACACCTGAACATATCCGGGTGATGAAGTCCGGGCTCCGCGCCAGCCAAGCCCGCGCCAGGACGATGGACCCGCAGGTCAAGTCCCAGGCGGCTCCTGTACCGATCGCCACCGTGCCGCTGGAACAGAGATCGAAGTTAGGGGCGAAAATCGCTCGCGGGCAGTTCGTGACCATGGTCGAGATTGTCCCTCCCAAGGGCACGAACATTCAGAAGGAACTGGAAGGCGCGCGTTTCCTGAAATCCGTGGGCGTGGACGGAATCAATATCCCGGACAGCCCCCGCGCCTCAGCCCGTATGAGCAATCAGGCGCTCTCGCTGCTCTTGCAGCAGCAAGCTGGGATCGAGGCAATCCTGCATTACACTTGCCGCGACCGCAACGTGCTGTGCATCCAGTCGGATTTGCTCGGAGCGGCGGCTATCGGAATTCACAATTTGATCTGCATCACCGGCGATCCGCCGAAGATGGGCAGCTATCCCGATGCGACCGCGGTCTTCGATGTGGACGCCATCGGCTTGGTCAACATAGCGCACAACCTGAACCGCGGCCTCGACATCGGCGGCAATCCCATTGGCACTGGCACCGGCTTCGCAATCGGCGTGGGCGCCAATCCCGGCGTGCCCAACCTGGATGAAGAAATTCATCGCTTTGAGTACAAAGTTGAGGCGGGCGCTGAATTCGCAGTCACTCAGCCGGTCTTCGATCTTTCGCTCTTGGAGAATTTCCTGCGCCGAATCGAACATTGTCGAATCCCGGTGGTCGCCGGCATCTGGCCCCTGGTCAGCGCGCGCAACGCGGAATTCATGAAGAACGAATTGCGGGTCTCGGTGCCAGACAGCATTCTCGAACGGATGACCCGTGCCCCATCCCCCGAGGCAGCGCGTGAGGAAGGTATCGCCATCGCCCGCGAGATGCTGGTCGCGGTGCGCGACATGGTGCAAGGAGCTCAAATCAGCGCCCCCCAGGGACGTTACAGCTCCGCGGTGGACGTTTTGGAGGCTCTTGGGAGTTCGGGTGTGGGGGCAAGTTAATCCGGCTGGTTCCCTCTTCGTGAGTGCCCGTCTGGATCATTCGAGTGCCAAACCTTCTGCTGTGCGGAATGTAACATCGTAAAGAGCGATGGCTAAAAAATAGAAAATGCTCGGCATCATCGTTCGGTGCCGAGCAATCCCTCCCTCCGGGACAAAGGCAATATAGCCCTAGCCCCCTGCGATGTCTGTTCCCTGGCGACCTGGAACCGCTTCCCTAAAAAAATACCTGGCTTAGAGGGAACTTCGTACTGGTTCCGGGTTTTCAGCTGTATGGACGGCGACAGACATGCAACAGAATTGACGGGGTATTTTACTTACGTTTTGGTCTAAAGGGGGCTAAACGATGGCAAGCCAACCAGTTCCGCACCAGCCGACAAAAGCAGGGTCACCATATTGCTCTGACCCAAACTGTGAATACTGCAAAAACTTGCGGCAAGCGCACGAACGACTCGCGAAGACTATTGCGGAGTCGGCAAAAAAAGCCTGAAGGAAAGGGAGCGGAGGCACCGGCAACGGGCAGAAGTGGCGAACCACCAATGTCTCGCCAGCACCGCGCTCCCACGACCTTTCGATGGATGGGTGAGATAGACGGTTGGTTTTAGCACCACCGAAATCGAGAGTTGAATCTGAACAGACCGCAATCCCCACAATATGTTATACGTCGGTGCGCAGCCAGCACTGGAGGCTCTCACTTGTGAAAGGCGAGGTTAAGGAACGTTGGATTCAGCTTTGCGAGCAGGCCGCCGTCGAGCAAGATCCTGAACGACTAATCGGACTTGTTCAGGAAATAGATCGAATGCTGGAAGAGAAAGAACAACGGTTGCTGCGGGAACGCTCTGCAAGGACCGTATCGCCCCACCCTGACAGGAAATGACAATGCGTTCGGCATAATTAGGTGAGTTAAAGTTGTGTTGCTGGCATCTTGTTGGCGCTTTTATCCGCCTTTGCAGACGGCTATTTTTTTCTGGTGTCATGACGCTAGTAGTGTCATCACGCTAAGGCCCTCGTTGCCGCGCTTAGCTTATGGGCTATCGAACGCCGTTTGAGGGCCGCTTTTCTTCAACACAGTATTTAAGACACTACCCTTTTTGATACCTTAGATTACAAAATCGTTCCTGCTACAGTTTTCACCTGATACCACCTAAGGTGATTGTGTGTAAAATCTTGCGTAGGAGTTCTTCTCCACTTGCCAAAATTTGAGGATTGTATCCAGCGCTTGGAAAAAATAGTTCATGAGCTGGAGCAGGGTGAAGTGCCGCTGGAGAAGTCGCTTACCCTGTTTGAAGAAGGAATGCAGCTTTCAGCGTCCTGCCGGAAAGAATTGGAGGAGGCTGAAGGTAAAGTAGAAATTCTGCTGAAGCAGAATGGCAAAATGCAGGCCGAACCGTTCGAGCGCTAGCGCGTAGCAGCTCAATCGCGTAGCAGCCCAATAAAGACGGCGCGTTGCGGCAAACCTTTCCTGCTCTGCTGATGAATCTGCAAGAGCGTAGCAGCCGTGGTCAATCTGGCGGCAAGAAGTCGAGGAACTTATGCAGCCCAGCAACGTCATGCTACTTCAGAGTGATCCTAACGTGGCCCAGACGCTGGCCGCTTCGCTTGCCAATTCCTTCCACCGGGTGCATGTCGCCAAGTCTGTAGAAGAGCTTCGCCAGGTCGCGGCAAAGCATATGCCGTTTGCGATCATCGTTGATTTGGAATCTGCCACCCTCGCCGACGTGGAGTCACTTAAGAGCGAGTTTCAGGGAATCCGCGTGGTCTGCAACCATCGTGTCGCCGACGAGGAGATGTGGACTCGGACAATGAACGCGGGCGCGGATGACTTCTGCCCTTCGTCCGACATGCGCGGCATTCTGCACGCAACCGTACCCGACAAAGCAGTCGCGAATCGCATGGCAGCGTAAATGTGACCTGATTTCTAGTCCCTTTTCCACTACTCAGCAGTGTCGTATCAGCAGTGTCGTAATTTGATTTTTTTTGCGGCCTTCGCGGCCTTTCTCTGCGTCCTTCGCGGTTAAAGGCTTTCGCCTTTGTTGAGATAAGAGCAAAAGATTTTAACCGCAAAGGCCGCAAAGGACGCGAAGATGTTGAATCAATTCAATTAGACACTACTCTAGTGTGCTGATTTGTATCCAGGGCCGCGCAAGGCGCGCCCCGGACGTTCATCAGTCATCCTACCGTCGAGCAACACCGGTTCGCCATTCACGAATACGTACTTGACTCCTGCAGAGTAGCGTAGTGGATCGCTGAACGTGGCAACATCGTGGACGCCTGCCTCGAACACCGCGATATCGGCCATCATTCCCGGACGGAGTATTCCACGGTTGCTGATTCCGACACGGCTGGCCGCCAGTGACGTCATCTTGCGCACCGCCTCTTCCATGCGCATCGTATGTTGGGCGGCAACGTATTCCGATAAAACGCGAGGGAACGTTCCGAAGGCCCGTGGGTGTGCCTTGGATTTACTCAGGGGCCCGTCCTCCGCTTGCGCGGGATAGTCCGAACCATAGGTCACGAGCGGGTTCGAGACCGCCAGGCGCACGTCAGACTCATCCATAATCGAAATCACAACCTGACTCTTGCCGTGGTCTGCGATAGCGATGTCCATGGCGGCATCTTTTGGGTCTTTGCCCATCTGCCGGCCAATTTCTTCGAAGTTCATTCCCTCGTACTTGTGTAGCTCGGGATTCAGCACCTCAACTAGCAGCACACCACTACCGCGTCCCGAGCCGAGCCACTGGTTTTCCCACGTGGAACTGAGTTCGTCCATTTCCTTTTGTGCGCGGGCGCGCTGCTCCGGGTCTCTTAGTCGAGCCAGCATCTTTTCGGTGTCCCCGGCCGTCATCCAACTGGGGAAACAGGCAATCAGTTCATTGGAGGCGCGATTATATGGATACACGGTGGCAGCAACATCAATTCCGCGGGCGCGAGCGGCTTCAATTCGGCTGAGCACTTCCGCCATTTTGCCGAAGTTCTCGGGATAGGCGGTCTTCAAGTGCCATATGGTGGTTGATATTCCAGCCTTCTGCGCGATGGCGAATACTTCATCGAGCGATGGAAATATGCGGTCCGACTCCGAACGCTGGTGGGTAAAGTAAACGCCGTCATAGCGGCGAGCGACCTTGGCCAGCTCCACAATTTCGTCAGTGGAAGCGAACACGCTGGGAACATATTGAAGCGCGGTACTGATGCCGAGCGCGCCCTGTTCCATTGCTTGGGCTACCAACTGGCGCATTTGTTCGAGTTCAGCGGGAGTGGCAGGACGATTGTCCTTACCTATGACGTACTCGCGCACGGTGCCGGCGCCGACAAAAGTACCAAGATTGATCGCAGGTTTCGAGCGCTCCAGATGGCGGAAATATTCATCGAGCGATCGCCAGTCTAATTGGACACCGTACTTCTTGGCTCGCAGCCGGAACTCTTCCTGCACCCGCTCGTTTATGGGCGCAATGGAAATGCCCTCGCCAGTGATCTCAGTAGTCACGCCTTGTGTGACCTTGCTGGCAGCCCGATTGTCCACCAGCAAGTTGAATTCTGATTGCCCTTGCACGTCGATAAATCCCGGAGATGCGATCAGGCCGGTTGCGTCAATGCGTTTTTTTGCCGTGGCATCGTGAAGATCGCCGATGGCCGCGATGCGATCGCCTGTGATTCCGATGTCACCGTAAAACCACGGCGCGCCGGTGCCATCTACGATGCGGGCCCCGGCGATGACAAAGTCGTAGGTGGTCTGCTGTGCCGCGGTCATGCCTGCAGCGAACAGCAATGCGAGAAGCATGATTGTGCAAACTAATTGTCTGTTGGTCATCATGGCGGTCCTGGAGATCACGTGCGGGGATAATATACCTTCAAATTTCCGGGTTGACTAACCCGCTTATACGAAATGTGAAATCGGCTGCTTGCTATACTCACCTCCAATGCTGGCGCACACATTGGAGGAAGGACGCAAGCTGACCGACGCCGCCCTGGAACGATTGCTGCCAGCCGCCGATCAGCGTCCCTCGTCCATTCACCAGGCCATGCGCCACAGCGTGTTTGCCGGGGGCAAGCGAATCCGCCCCATTCTATGCTTGGAAGCTGGGCGGGCAGTCGCGGGTTCTCTGCCAGAGCGCATCGAGGATCTCGGCGCCGCCCTGGAAATGTTGCACACCTATTCCCTTATCCACGACGACCTTCCCGCTCTCGACAACGACGACCTCCGCCGCGGACGTCCTACTAGTCATAAGGTCTTCGGCGAAGCAATCGCGATATTAGCGGGAGATGCCCTTCAGACCCAGGCGTATCAGGTCCTTTCGCAGCTCGAATGTCCGGCCGAAGCTCGGGTGAAAATTGTCGGAGAGATTGCCCAAGGCACCGGCACGGTGGGCGGCATGATTGGCGGACAAGTGGTTGACTTGGAAACCGAGCGGACCAAGCCTGATGCCGAGACCCTTGAGTACATCCATCGCTCAAAAACTGCGGCCTTGATTGCATCCAGCGTGGTCAGCGGCGGCATCTATGCTGGTGCAGAGCAGGAGCAGGTTCGCGATCTACGTACCTTTGGGCAGGCCATTGGGCTGGCGTTTCAGATCGTTGATGACATTCTCGATGTAACGCAAAGCTCGGCGCAATTGGGCAAGACTGCCGGCAAGGATGTGGCCTCGGAAAAGGCAACTTATCCCGCATTGTTCGGTCTGGAGGAATCCCACAAAAAAGCCGATGAATTACTAGTAGCGGCTTGCGAGGCGGTGGGGGGCTTCGGCGAAAGGGCGGATAATCTGAAAGCGGTCGCGCGGTTTCTGGTGGAGCGCCAAAGCTGACCTGTTTTTTGGTGGTACTTGTCCTTGTGAGCGTCTTTGTGGCGGGTGTTTTTAATGGTGATTGGGGGCATCTAAAACGTTATACTTGCAAAATATACTGAGTTCCTCGAAAGCGCCTCAGGAAATCTCTCTGCGTTGAGATCAGCAGCGAAAGAAGGCCAATGAAGAAAGCCAGTACCCCCCGGATAGCCTATTTTTCGATGGAAATTGCGCTCGAACCAGACATCCCTACGTATAGCGGAGGTCTGGGAATCTTGGCTGGCGATACGCTCCGTTCCGCCGCCGATCTGGGTACGCCGGTGGTTGCGGTGACCCTGGCTTATCGTAAGGGATACTTTCGCCAGATCCTTGACCCCGCAGGAAACCAGTTCGAGCAACCACAGGAGTGGGACCCGGAGACCCAACTGCCCGAGGTAGGGCCGCATGTTTCCGTAGAGATCGAAGGCCGCCCGGTTTTGGTTCGCGCTTGGAGGTACACGATTACTGGCGTGGCCGGCGACATCGTTCCGGTTTTTCTCCTGGACACCGATCTTCCCGAAAACCGCGAGTATGATCGCGCGCTGACCGATTCGCTCTATGGCGGCGACCAACGTTACCGCCTGGCTCAGGAGATCGTGCTCGGACTCGGCGGCTTCCTGCTTCTGCAAAAGGTCTATTCGGGGCAGATCGAAACTTACCACATGAACGAGGGGCACTCGGCACTCTTGTCACTCGGCTTGCTTGAACGACGACTAGAGCAAAGCTTCGCCGGACGGCTGAAGCAGCTCGATATTGATGGCGTGCGCAACACCTGCGTTTTCACGACCCACACGCCAGTCCCTGCCGGGCACGACCAGTTCCCCCGCAGCCTGGTTGGCCAGGTCCTGGGGCGTGAACAGCTTGCCCTGCTGACCGAGGCCGAGGCTTGGGAAGGCGACGCCCTTAATATGACGTACCTGGCGCTGCGCTTTTCCGGGTACGTGAACGGTGTCGCGATGCGACATGGCGAAGTCTCGCGCGGAATGTTTCCGGCGTACGATGTCAGCGCAATCACCAACGGCGTGCATGCCACTACGTGGACATCCCCAGCTTTCAGCGAATTGTTCGATACGTACATTCCTGGCTGGCGCACTGACAATAATTACCTGCGTTATGCCATCAGCATTCCCCTGCCGAACATTCGCGAAGCGCACGCCGACGCGAAAACCGAGTTGTTCGCGGAAATTGGCAGATCATTTGGCGTGCAGCTCGATCCAAAATTGCTGACTCTAGGCTTCGCACGCCGCGCGAGTACATACAAACGCGCTGACCTCTTATTTCAGGATCCCGAAAGGCTGCGTAAGATCGCTCGCGACGTCGGGCCCATTCAGCTGGTTTATGGCGGCAAGGCCCATCCGCATGACGAAGGCGGAAAGAACCTGATTCGCCGCGTAGTAGGCGGCGCTTCCAATCTGGCGGACATCATCCGCACTGTGTATGTGGAAAATTATGACATGCGCTGGGGAAGGCTGATCACCTCTGGCGTTGACCTTTGGCTGAACACGCCGATGCGCCCACAGGAAGCGTCCGGCACCAGTGGCATGAAAGCCGCCATGAATGGCGTACCCAGCTTTAGCGTGGTGGACGGCTGGTGGGCTGAGGGGCACATCGAAGGGGTCACTGGATGGGCGATCGGCAGCAGCGAAGTCTCTGAAGATCCCACGCTCGAGGTTGCCGCGCTTTACGACAAGCTGGAGCGTGAGATCGTCCCCATGTTCTATGGCCGTCCCAATCGCTACACCGAAGTAATGCGCTACGCCATCGCGCTGAATGGCTCTTTCTTCAATACGCAGCGCATGGTGCTGCAATACATCGCCAACGCCTACAAGATGCAGCGCGAAGTGGCAATGCCCACGGCGCGGGTCTAGCGGCAGACCGTTGTAGGCGAGAATCGTTGCGCACGTCGGTACCTGGCTTCAGCCTGGCTCGTCCTCACCCTCTGTGGTAAAAAAGTATTGGCGATGGAGTTCGCCATAACCGTCCGCTTCCGCGGACTGATGACTCCTACCACTACGGCAGTGAGCGAGACTCCATCGTGAACGACATCCTGGTCATATCCATTGGTGCAATTTTGGGGGCTAACGCGCGCTGGATCGTCAGCCGCTATGCCGCAAAAATTCTCAGTCCGGTTTTTCCCTACGGAACCCTTCTCATTAACATCAGCGGGAGCTTTATCGTCGGCTTCTTCATGATTTGGGCCACGGAGCGTGTCCTGGTCGATCCGCGCTGGCGCCTGCTGATCGTGGTCGGATTTTGCGGCGCTTTCACAACATTCTCCAGCTTCGCATTTGAAACTATGGCCTACCTCGAGCAAGGGCAGTGGGCGCTGCTGTCCGCGAATTTCCTGGCGAATAATATTCTGTGTCTGGGAGCGGCGTTGGCGGGAATGGCAATGGCGCGGGCGCTGTAGCTAGGACCTGAAGCGTGTGGGGACAGCGCCCCGCGGCTGTCCGCGGAGCGTAGCTCCGCTCTTTCTTCCACAACGACACCGGCGAGCAAGCTTGCCAGGACAGCCGGGGGCGGCTATCGCCACACTATTGAGGCTTGAATTCTCCGATCAGGGCTTCATCTTCCGTGAGGGACAGACATTGGTCATCAATTGCCTTATACCCAGCGCGGTTTTGTTTCTTGAATCGCAAATAGGCTTGGCGAGTGGTCCAGAAATCAAGCGTCAAATAGCGGCGCGGCGTTTTAACGTCGCGGATAAGCTCCGTGCGAATGTAGCCTTTGCCATGGCAGAAAAAGCGCACCCAGTCGCCCTCTGGGCCATAGACTGTCTCGAATTCGCGTCGCTTACCGGCTTTGACGCGGAATTCCCAAACGATGACGAACGCCACTTGCCGTTGCTCTTTCTTGATCATGACGATTCGAAACGAGGGGTATTTATCTCTGCGTCGCTGCGACGGATGTAGGCTGCATCCAGTTCCTGTGGAGAAACCGTTATGCCCGCAAGGATTTTTTTCCATCCTAATCGCGCGATCGTTGATGCATCTGGCCGGGCGATCTCCGCCAATTTTGCGTGATGCACTCGCGCACGAACGTACTCGAGCACGTTCGCGTCGGGAGTAAGAATCTCCTGACTTGGTCGCGACTCGGAGTACTGAACAAGCTCTTCAAGGGTTAGAAGCGATTCGCCGATCAGGATTGGCATTTCTGCGCCGATATCGTAGTCGCCCGCGAAGACCTCGTGGCGGCGGGCATCCGTTACGGCCAAACATCGAGTTAACGCGGGCACATTGTCCGCGGTCATGGCTGCCTCATATGCAATTGCCTCCAATAATGAAATCGGGGCGATGGGTTTCCGCAGGATTTCCGCAAGCGCTTTGATTGCGGCCAGCCCAACGCGAAGGCCGGTAAACGAACCCGGACCCGAGGCCACAGCGAAAGCGTCAATATTGTTCTTCGTGAGATTGTGCTTCGCCAGTAACGAAGAGATCTGGGGGACCAATTGTGCGGAGAAGGTCCCGCCTTCGAGCGGAACGATCTCCAGCGTCCGGGCCGATCCCTGCTCAAATCGCGTTAGTGCGATGCTGCCATTCTTGCCTGAAGTGTCGGCCGCAAGAATCAGCATGGCTACAACTCAACCAACTCGAGCAGGACGCCTCCCGTGCTCGAGGGATGGACAAAGATGTAGCGATGCCCGCCGACGCCGATTTTTATTTCATCAGACACCAGACGAGCACCATCCGACTTGAGCTTTCGCACAGCCGCGGAGAGATCGGGAACACACAGACAAATGTGGTGCAGGCCCTCTCCGCGTCTAGCGATAAACTTCGCGATGACTGAATCATCGGATGTGGCTTCCAGCAACTCCAGGCGAGTCTCGCCGACAGGAACCATCACCACGCGGACTCTTTCGTCGGGAACGAGTTCTTCGGGTGAGACAGAGAGACCGAGTTTTTCGTAGATAGATTTGGCCGCAGCCAGCGACTTTACCGCGATCCCGAGATGGTCAAGTGCAAAGGTCATAGATTTGTGTGGGGCAGGCTTGTGTGGGCGGGCCGCCCTCGCCACACTGAGTGCATTCTCACGAAGTCCCCAGCTTACCCGCCAGAACTTCTTCAATTACAGAATACGGGTCCCGCCGATGCTCGGCAATTTCGGCGGCAAAGCGAGACAAGTCGCCGTCGGACATCGCAGCCCGCGCTTTCTCGAGCAAGGTGTCCCGCAGCATTTCGAGCAGACGCGTCTCCCAGTTTTGCGCACGCCGCATCAGCAAGTTCTGCTTACCCAGGTAGGTCTCGTAGTTGCTGATAGCCTCCGCGAGATCTGTTATGCCTTTCGCCTCGGTTGCCACAGTCTTTACCACTGGCGGAGTCCAATTGTCAGCCCGCACCGCAAGTGACTGCAAGGCGCGAATTTCCCGCTCCACCCGCTCGGCGCCTTCATGATCGCTTTTGTTGATTACAAAAATGTCGGCGATTTCCATGATGCCGGCCTTGATGGTCTGTACACCATCGCCCATCCCGGGGACCAGAATCACAACGGTGATGTCCGCGACGCGAACAACATCGATCTCGTCCTGCCCCACGCCGACGGTTTCAATCATGACGATATCTCGGCCGGAAGCATCGAGCACCATGGCAACATCGGCGGTAGCGCGGGCTAGACCTCCCAGAGAGCCCCGCGTCGCCATGCTACGAATGTAGATGCCGGGATCGGAAAAGTGCTCCTGCATACGGATACGGTCGCCAAGAATCGCGCCGCCAGTGTAAGGACTGGTTGGATCAACGGCGATAATTCCTAGCGTGCGATTTTCCTTGCGATAATGCTTGGCAAGTTGATCCACCAGCGTGCTCTTTCCGGCACCAGGAGCGCCGGTTAGGCCTAGTGTGCGGGCATTTCCACTGTGCAGAAAAAGCGCCTTGAGCAAGTCGAGCCAACCTGGTGCGTGGTTCTCCACCGTGGAAATCGCCCGGGCAAGCGCACGCGCATCGCCGGTGCGAAGCAGGTCGATGGAAGATTGGATTTCCGCAGCCAAACTGTTCAGTGTAAAGCAGGGCTGGCACAAATCTAAAGGAACTCCCGTTTGTGTGATAATTCAGAGCGGTTGAGGAACACGTGCGAACTTTCCTGGATTGGGCTCCGCTTGTTATTGGCATTTTCTACTTCGTGGCCCTTTATTTTGTCTGGCAGAATCGGGCCTCCGAGAAAATCATCACCACAGCATTTATAGGTGTCGTCGGCCTCGCTGGCGCACTTGCCGTGGTCATTGTATTCGGAGCTCAGCGGCCGGTTAAAACTGCTTTCTCGTCAGCTTTTCTGATAAGAGCTTCCGATCAGAGTCTTTATATGCTACCCGTTCCACTTCTGGAATCCAGATACATCTCTGGAGCAACTGAAGCCCAACAACTCGCGAAGGATCACCCCGATGCCGCCCAGCGTGTAGGGGGAGTCTCGGCGCTTTATAACAACCTTCTCCAGAGGCAACTGCTGGACTAGATAATGTACCGTCATTTCGCTAGTTGGGAAGTGGAGACCACGAACTTCGGGGTGGGTTGGCCTAAGGGCGAGATCACCTCTCCAGCAGGTCCAATCGACCCGACGCAGACGACAATTTCGGAGGGCAGAGTTACTCAAATACTGGGTGGCAATTTATTCGCGCTCAATCCGGTTAAGCTGCCCGGGGGTAACTTCACAGTCCCACCAGGCACTACCTTGCGAGTCGTACCTGCTACCAGAGGGAATGACGGTCTGGAACTCGGCGAAATCGTGTTTGAGAACCGCTACTGCACTTTTCGAATCCTAACTCGAACTATCGGGGAAATACGCGGCGCCGGTGGCTATCAAATTTTGCTGAACCTCTCAGACGCCGAAAATCTTGAGCTGGCATCGCTGAACTATACGATAGTGATCGAAGCTAAGTTCTCTCGGCTTCTCAGCGGAAATCCCGAAATGCCGAGGTATGTTCAGTGGGCTTCTGGTATAGCCTCCGGTCTGCAAGACCAATTTGACGAGCGAATTACCTGGGATCGATCCCGCGATCAGATGATGCTTTGGAAATTACCTCGCTAGTCCCGCAACAGCTGCCTTGCAATCACTAATCTCTGTATCTCACTCGTCCCCTCACCAATGGTGCACAACTTCACATCGCGATAAAACTTCTCCGCGGGGTAATCTTTGATGAAGCCGTAGCCGCCGTGGATCTGTACGCTTTCATTCGCGCAGTTTACAGCGACTTCGCTGGCGAAGAGTTTGGCCATTGAGGATTCTAGAGTTGTCTTAAGCCCGGCATCCTTCATCGCTGCCGCCCGTAGTGTCAGCAGCTTTGCAGCTTCAATTTCTGTGGCCATGTCGGCCAGCTTCCACTGGATTGCCTGAAAATCGCTGATCGCCCGTCCGAACTGCTTGCGCTGTTTCGAATAATTTAGCGCGGCTTCGTAAGCGCCTTCGGCCATGCCAAGCGACAACGCTGCTATCGAAATGCGGCCACCATCGAGCACGCGCATCGCGTCCACGAATCCCTGGCCTTCGGTCCCAAGCAGATTTTCTGCGGGGAGAACGCAGTCTTCGAAGATCAGTTCCGAGGTATCGCTGGCTCGAAGCCCAAGCTTGTCTTCCTTCTTCCCAGGACGAAAGCCCTTGGCTCCCTTTTCCACAACGAACGCCGAGAGGCCGTGCGTATGCGCTGCTCGGTCGGTGACTGCAACCACGACCAAAACATCAGCATAGTGGCCGTTGGTGATGAAAGTCTTGGTGCCGTTCAGAACCCAGTTGCTGCCGCGACGGACGGCGGTCATGCGCGCGCTGCCGGCGTCGGAACCGGATGACGGCTCGGTCAATCCCCAGGCCCCGATAAACTCGCCGGTAGCCAGGTGAGGCAGGTACTTCTTCTTTTGCGTCTCGTTCCCTGCCAGAAAAATATGATTGGAGCAAAGCGAAGTGTGCGCCGCCACAATGATGCCAACCGAGCCATCCACTCGCGAGAGCTCTTCAATCGCAGTGACGTACTCGACATAACCCATGCCCGCACCGCCAAGCTCGGCCGGAAATACCACTCCCAGCAGACCCAGTTTGCCGAGTTCTTTGACAGTCGAAAGTGGAAACTCGCCCGCCTCATCCCACTTTCGGACGTTCGGCGCAATCTCGCGCTCGGCAAATTCACGAACACTCTTCTTGAGGTGCAGTTGTTCTTCGTTGAGTTGGAAGTCCAAAGGATTCTCCTGCGGGGGAACGTTTATTACAACACACCGGCGAGGATGGAAGAAATTCTCTTACCGACCGGTTGGTAAGAGCCTGCCCTAGGTGCCAGGCGCTTCCTGACGCATTACGAATTACAAATCACGATGAGTAACCGACAGGACCGCGCGGCACGGGAAACTAGCTCCAGCGGAGCGGAATACGTTAGCCCAGGGCGTCAACCCTGAGTAGGAGAGACGACGAATTGAGTCCCGAAGGGACGACGGAAACTTTCAACCCCAATCACTTCGTCGTCTTCCCAAGAATCTTCCTAGCCATCCAAAGCGGCGCCACCAATACGTGGACGGGATTCGTCAGAAACGCTGGCTTATTACCCTCGATCAAATGACCAAGCCCAGCCAGCGCAAAAGCAGTAGGAATGAGCAAGAGTCCAATGATCCAATGAAACCAGACCACAACCAAGGAAGAGAATCCGACGGGAATCGCGATCAGGTGCAGCGCCCGGTTTATCGGATGATTATGCGCGCCATCGTAATGCGAATAGAGGCCCATGCGTCACCTAGCTCTTGGTGCTGGATTATAGCGCGACAAGCCCGGTCGCAGCGCTAGACGGTAAGCGCAGGCGAAATAACCCTCCCGAACACCTCATTCGAGAGCAGCCGGCCACGCGGCGTGAGATGGATGACTTGACCCTTTTTTTCGAGCAGACCATCGTGAACCGATTCAGCGATTGTTTGCGCGTAATTCGCAACGGCATCTTGGCCGAACGCCTGAGCGACGTCGCCGAGATCGACTCCGCGATTCATACGCAACCCGAGAAAAAAAGTCTCTTGCAAAGCGGCCTCCGGCGAAATCAGCGCACGCTCCTGCGGAGCTGCCGCAATGTACTTTTCTAACGCATCCGGATTCGAAAATCGGACCGCGCCCTTCTCGCTCGAAACCAGCATCGAATGCGCATCCACCCCAAAACCAAGATAGGGTTGCCGCGTCCAGTACTTGAGATTGTGGCTGGACTCATATCCCGCGCGGGCAAAGTTGGAAATTTCGTATTGCTCGATTCCCGCAGCGTTTAGGCGCTCGCAAGCAGTCTCATAGAAATCGGCCGTCACATCGTCGTCAGGAACGAAGTGCGAATGATATTTCTGTCCTCCCGCCATCACTTCGCGACCAAGCCGTGAATCCTGGTCCACCTCTAGCATGTAAACGCTCGCGTGTGGAACGTTCAAGGCGATCAACTCATTTACCGAATAGTCCCAACTCTCGCGCGACTGGTGCGGCAGTCCAGCGATCAGATCGACATTGATGTTAGAAATTCCCGCTGCGCGTAGACGTGCCACATCATCAAGCACAATTTCACGCTTGTGTAGACGTCCGACTGATGCCGCCTCTTGGTCCACAAACGATTGGACGCCCAAGCTGACACGGTTCACTCCGCAGCCAGCCAGCGTATCAACGATCGCCTGAGCAAGCGTGCCCGGCGCGCATTCCACCGTAGTCTCAGCCCCTGGCAGGATCGTGAAATTTTGCGAGACAGTGACAAACAGCTGTTTAAGCTGAGCTATTTCTAGGATGGTGGGAGTGCCGCCGCCGAGATAGACAGAATCAACCGCGCGCTCGAACCGACCACACATCCGCTGGGCGGTTTCGCTGGCATGCTCGATTTCCTCGCAAACTCGGGCAATGTAGCGGTCGAAAACGACGTGCGAAAACACGTCCGACGCGAAGTTACAATACGTACACTTGGTCCGGCAGAACGGCACGGAAATGTACAATCCGAGCGGCATCTGTATGATTATGCCACTGCGGAGGTTCCCCCCACCCTTCGAAAACCGCGAAGGGTGGGGCAGCCCGCTCGCACGAAAAGGAGAATTTCTTCATTCATGCTTCCTCGCGTCGTCATCACAGGAATGGGCGTTGTAAGCCCTAACGGAACCGGTAAGGAAGCTTTCTGCCGTGCGGTACTTGCAGGCAAGTCTGGCGTCAAGCGAATCTCGCGATTTGATTCGTCTCCGTTGCTGGTGCATATCGCCGGCGAGATCCCCGAATTCGACGAGCTCGCCTGGGTTGACGCCCGTGAACGCAAGCACGTTTCGCGAGTGGTTCCTCTCTGCCTGGCGGCGACGACCGAAGCTGTCGCCGACGCGAGTCTGGACATGGCTGCGATGTCCGTCGAAGAAAAACGGCAGATCGGAATCATCCTCGGCACCGGAGGCGGCGCGCAGGAATTTTCCGAACAGCAATACCGGTTATGGCATAGCGGCAAAGAAAAACAAGTCAGCTTATTCTGCATTCCGAGCGGAACAATGGGTACGATTCCCAGCGAAATCAGCATGCGGTTTGGCTTCCGCGGTTACAGCCACGTCGTGACTGCAGGATGTACATCATCAACCGACGCGTTGGGATATGCCTATCAGCACATTCAGGCTGGCGTGCAGCCGATGTTTTTGGCAGGCGGCGTGGATTCGCCAATCACTGAAGGGATCGTCAAGGGCTACACCATGATTCGAGCCCTGACACAATCCTGGAACGATGCGCCAGAACGCGCATCACGGCCATTCTCTGCCGATCGCGATGGCTTTGTGCTGGCCGAAGGCTCGTGGATGTTCGTTCTTGAAGACTATGACCATGCCAGAGCGCGTGGCGCGAAAATCTACGCGGAGATCACTGGCTACGGTGCGACCTGCGAGGCATATCACCGCGTGCGGATGAGTGATTCGCCGGAAGAACCTGCGCGCGCGATTACGCTGGCGCTCGATGAGACCAACCTTTCACCCGAAGACATCCAGTATGTAAGCCTGCATGGGACGTCAACCGAAATGAACGATCGTGTGGAAACGCGTGCGTTGAAACTGGCTTTAGGCGATCACGCGTACAAGATTCCCATGACCGCGTTGAAATCGCAGATCGGACATGCGCAGGGAGCATGTGGCGCTGCGAGCGTGGCTTCCACTCTGATTGCCATGGAACACGGGCTGGTGCCGCCAACCATCAATCTGGACTCTCCCGATCCCGATTGTGATCTCGATTATGTGCCGGACGTTGGGCGCAAGGCGCAGATTGAGCACGCCGTGTGCAACTGCGTGGGATTCGGGTCAAAAAACTCGGCACTGGTGCTGAAAAAGATCGCGTAATTCCACTTCTTACCAATACCTGTCATCCTGAGCGTCGAAGGACCCCGATAGTGCCGACGTGACGAGTGGCCCGAAAAAGGCATTCTGACACGGACCGTGGGAGAGAATTCCCTGAAGCGTCCTTGTCCCATTCGAGCAACTTGGGGTCCTTCGACTCCGTTGCCGTTCGCTTCGTGGACGGCAACTCCGCTCAGGATGACAGCTGTTAGTTGCTCGACTTACTAGACGATCTTTGCGATCAGATCGTAATCGTGGGTTTCTGTAATTTGGCAGCGGTAGAACTCGCCCGGAATCGGCGTTAATCCGTCGGGAACATCAGCGATATAAAGCTTGCCATCAATTTCGGGAGCATGCATCGCAGTGCGGCCTTCGAGCAGCAGATCGCTTTCCTCGGACGTACCTTCGAGAAGTACGTCGAATTCTTTGCCCCGCAAAGCTTTCTTCTTGCGCTTACTGATTCCCTTCTGGATTTGCATCAGATGCTTGCGGCGGCGTTCGATTTCGCGAAGCGAGAGCTTTTGACCGAGGGCGAAGGCCGTCGCGCCATCCTGATCGGAGTAGGCGAAGCTGCCCATCCAATCGAATTCCGCCTTGCGAACGAACTCGCATAATTCTTCAAATTCCTTTTCGGTTTCGCCGGGAAATCCCACAATGAATGAGGTCCGCAGGATCACCCCGGGAATTGTGTGTCGCATTTTGTCAATTGTGCGTAGGAAGATCTCTGCGCTGCCGCCGCGCTTCATGCGCTTCAGTGTCGCCGCGGATGCATGCTGCAAGGGCACATCCATGTACGAACAAATCTTCTCGTGAGCGGCAATGGTTTCAAGCAGGCGGCCGGTAATCTTGTTGGGATAGGCGTACAAAAACCGTACCCAACGCAGTTCTTCAATGCCCGCCAGTTTCTCCAGCAGTAGTGCGAGTCCGTCTTTCAGCCCGAAGTCTTCTCCATAACAAGTCGTGTCCTGGCCGATCAGCGTAATCTCACGCACGCCAGAACGGGCCAGACGCTCGGCTTCCGCGACCACCGACTCAAAACGCCGTGACCGAAACTTCCCCCGCAGTTGCGGGATGATGCAGAAGCTGCAGGGGTGATCGCAGCCTTCGGCAATTTTGATATAAGCCGTCGAACGCGGTGTGGCCAGCACACGAGGCGTGGCTTCGTTGTACAAATAATTCGGTAGATCGGAAATAGCGCCATCCCACGACTCGCGCGAGAACCGGCCGTTCGCGGCACGAGCATCGCCCTCCGCCCGGGAAGTGAGTATCCGGAATGGTGAGTCGCTGGGCTGAGCCGGAGCAATCCCGGCAGCGGCAAGAATATTTTTCAACTCGCCCGTGCCTACGACCGCGTCCACTTCCGGAATATTCTTGCGGATCTCATCGCGAAAACGTTCCACCAAACATCCCGCGACAACCAGTTTGCGCGCCTTACCAGATTTGTGGCGAGCCATCTCCAGGATCGTGTTGACCGATTCCTGCTGCGCGCTTTCGATGAACGAACAAGTATTCACGACGATGACGTCAGCATCTTCGGCGCGCGGGACAAGCTCAGCGCCAGCCTGGGCCAGCATGCCCATCATCACTTCGCTATCAACCAGGTTCTTGGGACACCCCAGGCTTACGAATCCCACTCTGGGGCCGGTCGGCAATTGCGATTCAGGTTTCTCGGTAATTACTGCAAGGGACTGATTAGACATGCAATCCTATGATTTTAGCATTCACACGCTGATGATCGTGTGGGGACAGCCGCCCCCGTCTGTCCGGTCGAGCGAAGCTCGAACTATTTCTGAAGATAGAAAGACGCTCGCCTTGGCAAGCGGGACAGCCGAGGGCAGCTGTCCCCACGTTGCCGCCCTTCACATCGGCCATTACCTAGGGCATCTTTGCATTAGAAGGCTGGGCCGGTAGAGTCCAGTCATGAGCTCCACCGGAACCGGCAAACAATACGTCTGTATGCAATGCGAAATGAGTGAACCGAAATGTTTCTGCGAGAAATACTGCTGCTCCTGTCAGAGCCAGTTAGACGTTCGTCTTTGCCATGATGGTCTCTATTATTGCCCGCCTTGCCGCGAAGCGTGCGACTACAAGGTCGCTGACTAAAGCTATCAGCAGCAAGAGCTTTTAACCGCAGAGTTCGCGGAGGCCCGCAGAGAGCGCAAAGAAAATCTTACGTGCATGGAGGAAACCGCAATGCAGGGTTTTCTTCGCGATCTCTGCGGCTTGTCTGCGACCTCTGCGGTTAAAGGCTTTCTCTCAAATAACCACAGTCTCATGATATTCGCCGAACACGCCACGCATTGCGTCTGAAATCTCTCCAACCGTTGCATGTGCTTCAACGGCGGCGAGAATTTTTGGCATAAGATTCTCGCCGGAACGAGCTGCATCCCGGACCGCGTCAATTGCCCCCTTCCAAGCCCCCGAGTCCCGCCTGGCCCGCAACGCGCGAACTCGCTCTATCTGTTTGCGCTCCAGTGACTCATAAATTTGCTGTATTGGAACCTGCTTTCTCCTCTCCTGAATAAACCGGTTTACTCCGACAACTGTTTCCTCGCCATGTTCCACGGCTCGCTGGTATTCGTATGCGGCATTTTGAATTTCCTGTTGCACGAATCCGCGCTCAATGGCTTTCAACATGCCCCCCAGCGCATTGATCTTTTCTAAGTAGCCATTCGCGTGTTTCTCAATTTCGTTGGTTAGCGATTCAATGAAATACGAACCGGCCAGCGGATCAACCGTATTCGGCACCCCCGATTCGTATGCCACGATCTGCTGGGTCCGCAGTGCGATTCGCGCAGCTTGCTCTGTTGGCAAAGACAGGGCTTCGTCAAAGGAATTGGTGTGCAACGATTGCGTTCCGCCCAGCACCGCGGCCAGAGCCTGCATCGCAGTGCGGACAATGTTGTTCTCAGGCTGCTGCGCCGTGAGGGTCGAGCCCGCGGTCTGAGAATGAAAGCGCAGCATCCACGAACGCGGGTTCCTCGCGCCGAACTTCTCTCGCATGATGTGCGCCCACATTCGCCGCGCCGCACGAAATTTCGCTACCTCTTCCAAGAAATTGCTGTGTGAGTTGAAGAAAAACGAAAGACGCGGGGCAAATATGTCCACGTCCAGCCCGGCGTCAATCGCGGCTTGAACATAGGCGCTGCCGTTGGCGAGGGTAAACGCTACTTCCTGCACCGCGGTGGCACCTGCTTCACGCATGTGGTAACCGGAAATGGAAATCGAGTTCCACTCCGGCACGTTCTCATTCGTCCAGGCGAACAGGTCGGTGACGATTCGCATAGCGCGTGCAACCGGGTAAATGTAAGTTCCGCGTGCAATGTATTCCTTCAGAATGTCATTCTGCACGGTGCCAGAAAGCTTGCGTAGATCGGCTCCCTTCCGGCGCGCGACTGCCACGTACAACGCCAGTAAGATGGACGCTGTGGCATTGATGGTCATGGAGGTGGAAACCTTGGTCAGATCAATTCCCTCGAAAAGCCTCTCCATATCTTCGATGGAATCAATTGCAACTCCGACTTTACCGACTTCGGCCGCCGCCAGGGGATGATCGGAATCCAGGCCAATTTGGGTTGGAAGATCGAAAGCTACCGATAGTCCGGTAGTCCCGTGAGCGAGCAGATATTTGTAGCGCTTGTTCGATTCTTCGGCGTCTCCCATGCCAGCATATTGCCGCATGGTCCAGAGGCGCCCGCGATACATCGTGGGTTGCACGCCGCGCGTGTAAGGAAAATCTCCCGGATAACCCACTTGCTGGTCGTAGTCCCAGCTCTCGAGATCTGATGGCGTGTAGAGTTCGCGAACCGGAATGCGCGACGAGGTCTCTGGATCAGCTGCTAGATCGCGTCCCTTAGGTTTGTTAGGCATTATTTCTTGGCTCGCGCTCTCCAGAATGAGCTTGTGCCAAACCACGCAAACAACAGGCTGAAACCCGCCGCGGCCGCCACCCTACCGGAAGTGGCATGGCCCGCCTGGTACGCGGCATACTCCTTTACCAGCCCAACGACCCCTATTGCGGCAAAGGCCAGAAAGACAAATCCTGTGATTTCCAGCCACAGTTGGCGCAGGACCTTGCCAAAGTGACTCAGGCTGGTGCGAGCGCCGGTGAGCAGCGCGCCGTAGGTCCGGCTGCGCTTCATCTGCTTTCCTGCAACCCTGGCGGCAAGACCCAGTTTTCGGGCGGTGGAAACGTATCCCATTCCTCTCGATTTTACCAATCCCAAGGTTTAGAATACTGTGAAATCAGGTTGTAGGCTGCTTCCTCGGGCCTGCGACGGCATCTAAAGATTGAGCTTCGATTCGGGCGGACCGGGGGATTCGTGGATCAGCAACTAAAGCACCTGATGAAGGAACTTGGCGAGGCAATTAATGAGTCCTTGGCGGATTCTGAGCAAATTGCCGATGTCGTATCGCGGATCAAAGACGGCGGTTACGACATTTTCCTGGTGCTCGAAGCCACGATTGGCGTGAGCCGCCCCGGTGAGAAGGCAAGTGATAAGACCTCGATGGTCACTACTCTGACCAGCAATCCTGATCTTAAAGTTAGTGAGCAGGATATTAAGTTCCTCAAGTCCCTCCGCATCAAGGTCGAAGACGACGCTGCCTAGCATCTTTCCGATAGGCACAAACCCATTCCGTGTGCTGTTTCGCGAAATCAGCGCTCACATTAGAAAACGTTTCAGGGCAACGACTCCGGCGTGCGTCAGAATCCAATTTTCCGCCATATGCCGGATGTCATGACGGAATCCAAACTTAGGACGGTTGAGCAGGTCTCCACAATATGGAACCTGGGAGGCCTGACCCCTCGCCAACTCGCGAAAAAGGTCCTGTCTGCCATTAACGATGACAATCTGCTCGGCCGCGCATCGGAGCTTGCTTATAACTTTATTCTTGCGTTGTTTCCCCTGCTGCTTTTCTTGCTGGCTCTTTTGGGAATGTTCGCTTCCCGCGCCACGGTGCTGAAAAGCAATTTGCTGACCTACCTATCCCAAGTCCTTCCACCCGCTGCGTTTCAGGTCATCACCCACACATTGAATGAGGTCATGCGCAGTGCGACTAACCGCAAACTCACGTTTGGCATTGTGTTGACGCTATGGTTTGCTTCCGGCGGGATGACCTCAATGATCTCCGTACTAGACGGCGCATATGGAATCAAAGAGTCGCGCTCGTGGTGGAAAGTGCGCGCTATCGCTTTCGTCCTCACTTTTGCAATTTCTTTGCTCATCATCCTGGCGCTCGTGTCCGTGCTCGCCGGCGGCTATGTTGCGAATTGGATCGGGTCATACTATGGACTGCGTGAGGTTACGATCATCGCCTGGAAAGTTGGGCAGATATTGCTTGCAATGGCGTTTGTGACGCTTTCTTTTTCCGTCATCTACTATTTCGGACCCGATGTTGAGGAGCACCACTGGTATTGGATCACGCCCGGATCAGTTGTCGGAGTCCTTCTTTGGATTGCCGCATCATTCGGCTTCCGCGCCTATCTCCATTTTTTCAACAGCTACAGCCGGACCTACGGTTCGCTGGGAGCGGTGATGATTCTGCTGATGTGGCTCTACGTCACCAGTTTTGCATTCCTGGTTGGGGGAGAGATCAACGCGCAAATTGAACACGCTGCAGCACGGCGCGGACATCCCGAAGCGAAGGCGCCAGGAGAAAAGAAGGCTGCTTGAGGAAGACGCCAAGTCTCGTTGAAATCAGCACGTAAAACGAATCAGGGCCACAACTGCCACGATGAAAAAGTTTCAGAGCTACGACAGCCTTCATATCGCCTCCGCAGATCGAGGGCTCTCGAATTCGATTGCAGAGAGTCGTTAGTCAAGGAAGCATAGCGGGGCTCCGAATCAAGTTCGAAGGATGGTATTTCGCAGGTTTTAAATTGGTGGACCTGGTCGGGATCGAACCGACGACCTCTTCCATGCCATGGAA